>Ga0209454_1000020_pt1 | contig 141636 bp, 95 predicted proteins | sample WorMetHERISLAND1_2_FD_187400 | JGI IMG/M metagenome (GOLD analysis project Ga0209454, IMG submission 187400) | Marine gutless worms symbiont microbial communities from Max Planck institute for Marine Microbiology, Germany - Olavius geniculatus... | ecosystem: Host-associated > Annelida >... | reverse complement strand
CCTATTTTAGGGCAATCTGCTTTAAAATTTAAGTGTTTAGTAGTATTTATAGCAAAAAAAATCAAGTAGTATTTTAATTTATCACACTGTTTTTATTGAAAATTTTATGTTTGTGCGCTTGCTCTACATTTAGAGCCTGTTCCGCTCAGTAGGAATAAGGCTGATCCGCCCTGTTGGAGTAGTAGTATAAAGTGACCGTTGAAAGGAGGTGAGCAAAACCCCGATAATTAGCCCATAGAGTGATTTATAACTAGTCTGAAGTCATCGTGTAAGAGTCATTTAAAAACAGGAGGAAAAAACCAATGAAAAACAAACGGAACAATCGAAAAGGAGAGACGAAATCCTTCAAGCTGCTGCCCGTTTTTCTGGCAGCCGTTCTGGCGCTAATCCTGGGATTTGCAGTCCCGGAAATATGGGCCGGAAACCATAACGAAGAGAACGACGACGATGAAATCGAATTTGCTGTAGCAAAACTCTTCTTCGAGCTCAACAACACGGACGAGGATCTGGGCATTCACGCGCTAATCGATGGCGAGCCCTGGAAAAAACTGCGAATCGAAGATCCCAAAGAACGCAAGCTGCTCGACGTCAAAGTTAAAGGGCGTTTGCGCAAACAGGGTCTGACCGAGTTCTTCTTCGAAAGTGCCGAGCCGACCTTCGACGAGCTGTCGCCGGAAGAATTCTTCGATCGGTTTCCGGCAGGAACTTATGAAATCGAGGGCATAACCCTTGAAGGAGAAGAGTTGGAAAGCGAGGTCGAGCTCACCCATGTGATGCCGGCCCCGGCCGATCCTACAGTTAACAAAGAGCCGATGGCCGATCAGTGTGACGATGAGGAGTCCGGCTATAATGCGACCGTAGTGGAGAAAGGAATGCCGGTCACCATCGCCTGGGAGGCGGTTATGTGGTCACACCCCGATGCCGACGGTGCCGGTGCGGGAGTTCAACCGCCGGTTCCAGTGACAATTGTCAACTATGAAGTCGTCGTCGAGGTGGAAATAAATAATGAGTTCGCGTCGGTGTTTAGCATTATCCTGCCGCCTGATCTGATGTCGATTACCATTCCTGAGGAGTTCCTTGATTTAGGCGATACTTTTAAATACGAGGTCCTGGCAAGAGAAGAAAGCTATAACCAGACGGCGGTTGAAAGCTGCTTTGTCCTCGAATAAGAGGTACCGGATCGTATTCCCAGTGAAGCAGCTTCAACTGAATATATGGCGCTATTCGCTTCGGTGCGACAGCATTTGTTGGGCGGATGGCGCCCGCTCCGCAACGGCCAAAACGTGACCGCCGCCCCCCCCGTGAGGAAAGAGCAACGGCACCGTCAAATGAACATTTTTAGTTACGATTCCCGAAAAAAATTCCGGCAGGGCCCAGAGAATCATGTCCGAGATCAATGGGCTTAAGATTATCCCCCTTGGCAGGCTGAGAAAAGGCACCCAGTATCAGCTTCGCATCAAATCCGAACTTCAGGATCGCAGCTACCCGTTTACCGGAACTCCATGGGAGTTTGAAACGGATTGGTACACGATAAATTTTATATACTGATTTTTACCGGAACCACATCGGAAAAAATGTCTTATATTTTCAAACACTGCGGTTCCGTCCTTTATAATATCCACATAATTTGGTATAAATATTTTCGGCAAAAATATTACCTGTATATTAAGCCAACATGATTCCAACCGTAATGCTGATTGCTACTATCATGCCGTTTTACCGGGGCCACAGCGACGAACGCCATCGGACCCGGTCTTAATTATTGATGTTTGTTCCGGCGGCAGTCGGCTTCCGAAACGACTAAAATGAGCCGATTCAACAACAGCGCCACAAATATTCTGGTGTTAACGCTGCTATGCATTCTGTTATTCTTCTTTAGAATGGGAAGCCATTCGTTGTGGGATATCGATGAGGGCATGCACGCATCCACCTCGAAAGACATGATTCTGAGCAGCGACTGGATAACACCGACGTTCAACGGGGAAAACTTTTACGATAAACCGGCCCTGTTTAACTGGTTTGTGGCCGTCTCATTTTTGATTTTCGGGTTCACCGAGTTTGCGGCCCGGCTGCCGGCCGCATTGTTGGGATGGGGATGTGTGTTGACGACCTATTATCTGGGCTGCAAGATGTTCAATCCCCGAACCGGGTTTTTGAGCGCCGTCATCCTGGCCACCAGCATCGAATTTATTGTGTTGGCCCGATTCGTAGTCCATGACATCAGTCTGGCGTTTTTTACCACCCTGGCCCTGACCCTGTTCTACATCGGATATCAAAGGGCGGAGAAAAGACGCCATTGTTTTCTCATTGGGTATGCAGCCCTCGGAATGGCCGCTTTGGCCAAAGGACCGGTGGGGCTTCTGCTGCCGGCAATGGTCATCGGGATATTTTTGATTTTAAGGAAGAAAATCGGGTTTGCAAAAAAAATGCACATCGGGTGGGGGCTATTGCTGATTCTGGGTATTGCCGCCCCCTGGTACATGCTGATCAGCCTTGAGAACCCGGATTATTTTGAGTATTTTTTCCTTAAACAGAACTTCGGCAGTTTTTTCGATGAGGTTCACTCCCATCATCCCGAGCCGATTTACTATTATGTGCCATTGCTGTTTGGCGGTTTTTTTCCCTGGAGTACGATGTTGCCGTATGCACTCTATGATGCGGTGCGGAAAAAGATAACATCCCATGGTGATGGAATCCTTTACATCTTGATCTGGTTTGGGGCTATTTTTGTCTTTTTCTCTCTGGCAAGCTCGAAACTCGGCACATATATCCTACCGCTGTATCCAGCCCTTTCGCTATTAGTCGGTGTTTTTTTGCATGAATTGACAACCGCACCGAACCGGGCATCTCACAAGGCCACCTTAATTTCTTTCACACCGGTGTTAGCCGCTTTCACGGGTGCGCTGATTTTTCTACTCTTTTACCCACCCCAGGATATAGAAACGAATTTCGGATTTAACCTGGCCCATTTAAAATCCATCGCATTACTGGCCACCGGAATTTCAGCCCTGGCATTTTTTGCCGTATTCAAAGGCAAGTATGGGTTGTTTCTCATCACGGTCACGTCACTGATGGTTGCGCTAGTGGTCTTCGCCTTCCAGTTTATAATGCCGGCTATCGATGCGTACCGGTCTACCAAGGGGCCGGCTCTCAAACTGGATGAGATCTTGGAACCCGGCGAAAATCTTATATTTTATGACCGGGTGATGGATTCGGCCCTGTTCTACACCGATCGCAAAGCCACCGAAGTTCATTACGAGGAACTGCGAACGTTGATGACCTCAAACCAAGATGTATATTGCATAATATCCAGGGAGGATTGGGAAGAAGAAGTGACGGACGGACGGACATTTGCGAGCATATTCATGGTATACGGAGACAGGTTGATCATTCGCAGTCTATCCAGCGACAAATACGAAAACCGTGTTGGAGATGAGTAACGGCAGTTTCAAATGAGCGGCGGCGCCGGCTGCAAGCGGGCCAGTCTGATCAAGAAAAATCCTAATAAACATTGAACATCGAACGCAAAACATCCAACATCGAATAATGTATTCTGACTATTTTAAAAAAGATTGAGAGAATCGATTCCTTATTGGACGTTCGATGTTGGATGTTCGATGTTCGACGTTCAATCCTTTTTCAGTACCGATGTCATGAAGGTTTACACAAGCACGTCCTTCGTTTCGTCCTCGTGCTCGTGCTCGTCCTCGAGGCTTTTGATCCGCTTTCAGTTTCGAGTACGAGGACGAGTACGACGACGAGTGCGATTCAAAAACCATGTGTTGCGATCAAACAGGTTCATACGAGATTTCAATAAATGCCGAACCGCGAATTCGGAACACTGATTGTGATGCACCTGAAGGCAAATATCGGTGAAACAAAGTCCCTTTTATGACCAACGCTGCCATTGCGGGTCGAATACGGTTGCTGACACCCGAAACCTGACACCTGACACCTGACACCTGAACACTACTGGTTTTACTTTGCCGTATACTCCCGGGCGGCGAAGGCGGGCGGAAAAATGCGATTTTCGTCCAGCAATCGCCGGCTGACCTGCATGAAGCTGCGTGCCTTGCCCCGCATCTGCAAAGCCAGTTCTTCATGCTGGGCGGCGTAGTTTTGCGTTAGCGCGGGATTGGCCTCATAGTCGTACAACTTGGGGGCTGACTTGTCCAGAAAGTCCTGCAGAATCCAGGGCCCCTGGACCCAACCGATAGTATCTCCCAGCATCAGATAAGCGAAGCCTGACTCCCGACGTGCCGCCACCCGCATTAGATCCCGCCCGAAGGAAGCGTGCTCGGTTGCCAGATTCAATAGCCCTAAAATGGTCGGCAGGATGTCCAATTGGCTGCCGACCGTACTGTACCGAGCGGGGCTAAGCATCCAGGGCGCGTAGATAATAAAGGGGATATGGTAGTTTTCGTATAAATTAGGATTGATATGGCGGGTGTGATCCGCTGTGACAGCAAAAACCGTGTTATTGAAATAGGACTGCTTTTTAGCTTGTTCCAAAAACTGACCGAAGCACCAGTCGGTATAGTACATCAGATTAAAGTAAGAATGGTGGTGCATCTCTGGGGAAAATTTAACACCGCCGGCTTTTTGCAAGAGTTCCTCGGGGGCTTCATGGCCATGCAGATTTTGGGTGAAAAAGACTGCGAAGCGCGGTTTATCGCCCGGCAGCGCCAGTTCATGATGCAATCGGGCGAACATATACTCGTCGTCGAAACCCCAGGCCTTAGGCTTTACCGGGGGATCGGAGGGTAGCGGATCTGCGATAATTTTTTCAAATCCGCTGTTTTTCAGCACACCATAAGCGTTGGTGAACTCGTAGATGCCACCGTAAATGAATATCGTTTCATAGCCGGAATTTTTGAGAATCTGAGCCAGGCTCAGAAAATTGTTAAGGATCTGTGTCGTATGCATGACGGGTGACCCGCGCTGGGCGGGGACCGAGACCAGGGTTGCAAACACGCCATGTGAAGACCGGGAGCCGGAACTGAAAAATCGCTCGAAGACGACCCCCCGGGAGGCAGCCAGGTCCAGGTTGGGTGTGGCACCCATCGGATCACCGTAAGTGCCCATGAATTCGGCCGTGAGACTTTCCACGATGATCAACACAATGTTGTGAGAGCTGGTGGCGTGCTTACCGCTGAATTTTCTAACCAGAGGGTAACGCTCGTCCATGAACTTTTCTCCCGGCTCGGCTACTGCTGATCGCACCGCGGCCAAAGCCTGCTGCGGGGGAATCAACTCGAGGTCTGCGCGGTCATCGGAAAAAGATTGAACAAAGGTGTACACGGGGTTCAGCGTGGCGTGATTGATGACGATGTCGTCTGAAAAGTAGGCATTGCCGATCCCCAATACATTGCTTTGCAATCCTCCGCGCATACCGACAATGGATAATCCAAGCAGCAGCAACCCCCATCCTGCGATTCGCAGCCGCCCATAAGGCGCTGCGTCAACGGGCGAAATGTAATGGCGACGGGCCCGCTGCCAAATAATTCCCCAGTACACCAAAACGCATGCGATGAGAACGGGCACCAGAGCCGGATGTTCCCCGAAGGTGAATTCCATGAGCTTGCCGCCGATCTGAAAAATGAGCAGTGGTTCGTAGCTGAAACGTTTAGCTGAGTGCGCGTAATGTAAACAGTCCCCAACGGCGATCAGGGTTGCCAACGCGCCCACCAGGATCATACACGGTGTTAGAATACGCCGCAAAATTTCGCCTCCGTGATACCGAAACGGCAGATGCAGCAACGGGATCCAGGGTAGCAGCAGAAGCGCGGCGGTCGAAATGTCGAAGCGCAATCCCACCAAAAATGAGTGCAGCACCTTGAGTACGCTCGGTCTGACGGCTAGGTCACCGTGCAAAAGGTAGAACAGGATACGCATCAGCATGAAAGCTGCAATCATGGCACAAAACAACAACAGAGTTAATCGCGTTGATGTCGGTGGCTCTAAGGTGCGCCATCGCGGCGGTTTGGGCATGCCTGCCTTTTTATTGTTACGGGTGGCCATTTTTTTTGAACTTTCATAGGGCTTAGCCCTTTTTTCCGACAAAATATACTACATTTTAAAAGCTGGAATTGATTTCATCTTAGGCTACGTTGCCATTGCAGGTTGGGTTGATTCCGGCCGGAGGCGGGATTGGGTTTCGTTGCACTCCACCCAACCTACATTTTTCCGGCGTCATCATGAAATGCGAAACCCAACAACGGCCGATTGTGGAACCGAATCACAACAATTGGGTGACTACTGCCCAAAGAGGAGCCTTCCCGGCCAATCTAATCACTCTAACCATGATATCACGTTGGAACAATAGCAGATTATCGTTTTTTGATTCGATCGGCAACAGGATTTCCCATACATGCTTATCCAACGGCTAGCGGAGCGGATGGCCACGGCATCAACATCAGTCTTAGACTTGGCCTTTCGACCATTTGGCCTCCCAGTCCGGGAGGTGAAATAGTTTGCCATAAAATCCAAAAAGTTATAAATAAGATACAACGCTCACCGCTATTTTTCCAAACTAATTGACGAGGCCCGGCAGATATAATTATCCTGGGTGATTATTTCTACAAAACGGAATTCTGCAGCGCATAAAAGCCGGATGAAACTGAACACCATCACCAATAGTTATATCATAAAGGAAATGCTGGCGCCTTTCAGCATCAACCTGCTGGTGTTCACCTTCCTGTTCCTGATGACCGAAATGATCGAAATTACCGACTGGATCGTCAACTATAACCTTAACTTATTGGCCGTATTTAAGATCATATTTTTTACCTTGCCCTGGTTTTTAATGTTCATCATACCCATGTCGGTCATGATGGCGGTTTTGCTGACTTTTTTGCGTATGTCCAATGACAATGAAATCGTCGCCTTAAAGTCCTGCGGCTTGAGTGTTTACCGATTGCTGCCGCCCGTTTTGGCCTTTGCCCTGTTCGGCTGTTTTTTAACGGCGTTTATCACCCTGTACGGGGTGCCGCAATCCAAAACAGCCCTCGAAAAAATGGCAATTCAATTGGCGGCTTCCCATGCTGATATTGGCCTGAAGGAGAGAACCTTTAACGATGCATTCGATGACGTTATGTTGTATGTCAACAAAATTGACACCCAGAACAAAAAATTGATCGACATATTCATCGAGGACAAACGCCAGAAGGATATCGTCAGCACGGTCATCGCTCCGGAGGGACGCTTATTCAGTGAGCCCGAAAATTTCACATTTCATCTGCTGCTATCCAATGGCACCATTCACCAGACGAACCCCAAAGAACGGTCGGCCACATCGATCCAGTTTGACACCTACAAGTTGAGCCTTGATTTCAATAAAGAAATCGAATCTTACGATGAAAACGATAAGCATCGCGAGGCGATGAGCATCAGCGAGCTGCGCCAATACATGGAAAATAGGGCAGGTAAACAAGGTAAAGACCGGGATTATTATAAAGCGAAAATAGTCCTTCACCGGCGGTTTTCAATCCCCATCGCCTGCCTGGCCATGGGATTGATTGCCTTTCCTTTGGGTATTCAATCGAAAAGCGCCAAACGCTCATTCGGTCTGATGTTATGCCTGTTCTTCTTCCTGCTTTATTACCTGTTGTTGACCATCGGCTATGGTTTTGGAGAGGATGGCATTTATCCCCCGGAGATCGGAATGTGGGTGCCGAATGTCGTGATGGGCAGTATCGGGTTGTTCATGCTGATTCAAACGGGGCGTGAGCGTTCGTTGATGATCGACTTCATTGTCCGGCGCCTCCGACGGTTGACGGCAACGATAAATCCTTTCAGGCGAGCATCTTAACTTAACGGATGAATGGAATTTTTATTACTCTGTAAACATCCAGTTCTTTATCCCTTTCAACTTAACCCCGACGCCGGTAAACCACAAGCGAAAGCCGTCATCCCCCGCCTGGTGATTCAATGCAAGCACCAGGGGGCCCGCCTGGCGATAATTTTCCCAGGTCGTGATCCGGGTCGGCTCCTGCGAACCGCCGCGTCGATAAATCCACTGCAACAGCCTGTAATCATTGTTTAGATAAATTTGGTAGACATCACCGGACGAGGATCCACCGGACGCCGGGAATGTAACGGTGACACATCTGGCCTCGCCCTCTCCCAAAGGAAGTTTTTGGCGGCCGATATCTTCTAAAGATATGCCGGCTTCCCAGACGATGTGAAACGGAAAAAACAGCCAGTAGTTGTCGTTGATAAACCAGGCATCGATCTTTTTTAGGGTTGAAGATGCCGAATCATTGATATCGTGTCGGTAATAGGTAACGGCGGGCTGATAGTCCATCCCTTGATAGGTGACCCGGTCCAGTTTAGGCTCCCAGACCCAAAAGCGGCGCACATGTTCATCACCAATCTTGACGTTGAACATGTACTGTATCTGTTCAACCTGGGGAAAATAGTGAATGCCGTAAGCATTGCCAATGCGTTCGGCCAGGGTCATCGGTCGGGTAATTTCGTTTCCTTTGCCAGGACCGGCACAGGCGGATAAGCCGAGCAACAGCAACGTGATCAGCAAGAGTTGCGCCAGCGGTTTGACCATCGAGACCTCCATTATCGTCGACTACCAATCACTTGATCCTCAGGCCGGACCGGTGATAATCAGCTCAGCCATAGATAATATCCGTTCATGGTTTCGGGTGTCAGGTTTCAGGTGTCAGTAAAAAAGGAACACCGTTGGAAACGCAATCACCAATATCATACTTTTGGAGGGATTCAAAGCCTGACCTAGGGGGCCAAAATTACTCATTTAACAAACGTGCCGTTGCGCAGGTCCGCCAGGGCCTGCTGAATTTCTTCCTGGGTGTTCATGACAAAAGGGCCATAGCGGGCGATCGGCTCATTCAATGGTTTGCCTGAAACCAGCAGGAAGCGCACATGTTGTTCTGTGGTCTTGACCGCCACATGATCCCCGTCTCCGAATTCCAGCAGACGCGGATGGTCGACCGGTATTGGTGCGCCCTGGCTGTCAAACAGGCCCCGGCCTTCAAACACATAAGCGAAGGCCGTATGGCTCTTTTCCACCGGGTGCTCGAATTCCCCATTGGGCGGGACATTGATATCCAGGTACGTGGGATCGGCCTCGATTTCGGTGACCGGGCCCCGAACTTTATCCACTGTGCCGGCAATCACGCGAATTTCGACACCATCGGCGCGGGTGACCCGGGGGATTTGATCGGCCAGCAGGTTTTGGTACCGGGGTGGGCACATTTTGAGCCTGGCGGGCAGGTTGATCCACAGCTGAAAACCGATCATTTCATCCTGACCGGGTTGGGGCATTTCCTCGTGCATGATGCCCCCGCCGGATGTCATCCACTGCACATCGCCGGACCGGATGCTGCCGGCATTGCCGATGCTGTCCTTGTGATTAACAACCCCCTGGATCATGTAGGTCACCGTCTCAATTCCCCGGTGCGGATGCATGGGAAAGCCCTTGATGTAGTCCGCCGGATCTGTGGATCCGAAATGGTCAAAAAGCAAAAACGGATCAAGATTATCCAGGGTAGGAGTTGCGATGCTGCGCTTGAGCCGGACCCCGGCACCTTCTAAAACTGGTTGGGGTTCGATGATGTTGCGTACTTCACGTCGTTGGTTACTCATGGATATTTCCTCATATGGCCAAAGAAAAATCCGAAGCACGAAATCCGAAATTCGAAACAAATCCAAATGCCAAATGACCAAATCCCAAAACAATAAGCTGCGGTATGCTTACGTATTTCACACATTCATGCTGAATTTTGGGACATTGGAAGCTTTGAATTTCGTATTTGTTTCGGATTTCGATATTCGGATTTCGAGTTTACTTGCTATATTTTTCATTAAACACTTTCGGCTTGCCAGAATTCACATTAAAATTAGCCAGCCAGTTTTGAAGCAATGGTTGCCACATGCTTTCCCTGAAACCGCGCGGCTTCGAGTTCGTTTTCACTCGGCATGCGGGATCCGTCACCGCCGGCAATGGTGGAGGCCCCGTAGGGTGATCCGCCGGTTATCTCATCAATGCGCATTTGTCCCTGGAACGTATAAGGCAGTCCGACTATAACGAAGCCATGGTGCAGCAGGGAGATGTGAAAACTGAGGATTGTGGACTCCTGCCCCCCATGCTGGGTGGCGGTACTGACGAAGACACTGCCCACCTTTCCCACCAGGGTACCATTGGCCCAAAGCTGGCCTGTGGCATCCAGGAACTGGCGCATCTGGCCGCACATGTTGCCAAAACGGGTCGGGGTGCCGAAAATTACGGCATCCGCGTCAGCCAGTTCGTCCACAGTGCACACCGGCACGTGGGAAAACGCCTGTTGAGCTTCAACCGCGCCCATTTTTTCAAGAACCCCATCCGGCAGGGTCTCAGGGACGCGGCGCAGTTCAACTTCCGCACCATTGACTTGCTGCACGCCTTCGGCCACGGCTTGGGCCATTTGATACACGTGTCCGTATGTAGAATAGAATACAACCAGTACTTTCATAATTAAATCCTCCATGGTTTAGTCAATTGGTTGATTGGATGATTAGATGAATTGTTTTAAAGGCTTCAATCTATCTTCAATTTTTCCTGTCTCCCAAGGCCTATTTTTTTGCACAAGTCGCCGAGAATTTTCTGATCCGATGCATTGAGAACACTCAACTCATTAGTGATCAGTGCCGCATGGGATGGAAATATGCCTCCAATGAGTTTTTTCCCCTTAGGCGTCAGGTGAACGATAAACATGCGCCGATCCAAGGCCTCGCGTTCGCGTCTGACAAGACGGCGTTTTTCCAGGTTATCGATAACCATGGTGATATTGCCGCTGCTGCGCAATATTTTACGGCCGAGGTCTTTTTGGGAGAGAGGGCCGAGGTGGTGTATCGCCTCGAGTACCCCGAATTGGCTGACGGTCAATCCGGCCGAGGATAAGTGTTTATGCACCCGGGAGGTAAGCGATTCGGCTGCTCGCATTAGCTTGACATATGTGCTCAATGCTCTGCCTTCCTTGCTATTGCCCCGGAATTTTGCCTGCATCGTTTCCTCAACGTTTATTAGTTTAATGTTAAACTAATACCGCCGGGTGACCCGGTCAAGGGGAAATCTAAAGCAACCTACTGGAGTTTTGGAGTCCACCGACCGGAAGCAAATTGCATTCGGTTGACATTATGCTACATTGTCGTATTTTCCAAATAATAGAAATATTCCACTTCTACTTTCCCGAGCAGTAAATTCAAACTAGTTAACCATCACCAAATAAAGGGAAGATAACCGATGACGAGACATTACGTCAAAATACCTGAAATCATGCAAAGGAGATAAAAACATGCAGGTAAAAAAAACATTCATTTTTGCGATCCTGCTTCTTCTGCCGGCAGCCGCGGCCTGGGCGCAGAGCGATTCGCGGTTGCATAAAATTCTACAATCCGGCGAACTGCGAGTTGGAACAACCGGTGATTGGAATCCGATGACGGTGCGGGATCCGAGCACCAACAGCTACAAGGGTTTTGATATCGATGTGATGAACGAACTGGCCAAGGATATGGGCGTTAAGCTTAAATTCGTGCCGACCGAATGGAAAACCCTGATCAACGGTATTGTGGCCGACAAATATGACATCAGTACGAGTGCCTCGGTCACTCCCCAACGAATTCGGACGGTGGGTTTTACCAAATCCTACTATCAGATCAGCACGGTTCCGCTGACCCTCAAAAAGAATCTGGAACAATTCCAGGATTGGGCAGACATCGATAAACCAGCGGTTACCGTGGCGGTGACCCTGGGGACTTCCCAGGAACAGCAGGTTAAAAGATTTTTTCCAAACGCCAAAATTCGCAGCATTGAAGCACCGGCCCGCGATTTTCATGAGGTTCTGGCCGGACGGGCCCAGATTTCCGTGACCAGCAACCTGGAGGCCTCCATGCTGATTCAGGCCCATTCTCAGCTGGCGGTTGTTCCGGTTTCCGAACCCAGAACACCGGCTGACCTGGCCTTCATCCTGGCCCAGGGCGATCAGGTCTGGCTCAATTTTCTCAACCACTGGATTACCATCAAACAAAATCGCGGCTTCTTCGACAGGCTGAAAGCTAAGTGGATGCCTATAAAATAGAACGATGTCTTGATTTTAGAATTCGGATTGCGGATTTTGGATTTAAGGTATTCTGTCTATTTTATTGAACAGACAGAGCGCAGCGATACCATCAATCCCAAATCCAAAATCCAAAATCCAAAATTGTCAATGTATTCGTCATCGCCATGAAATCTGTTTTAAAACGGTATGCATTATGGCCAACGCTTTTACTGGTTGCCCTGATGGTCGGTGCCTGCAAAGGAGCGGATTACAACTGGGGCTGGTATGAAATCCTGCCATCAACGGAGAAGGGCGCCAGCAACCTCAGATTTTTGTTCAGCGGCATCTGGCTGACCGTGGCCCTGTCTTCGGTTTCCATTTTCTTCTCGGTGATTGCGGGGTTGCTGCTTTCACTGCCGGGATTGTCGAGCAATTACTATGTTCGCGGCTTTAACCGGGTTTATGTCGAAACCATTCGCTCAATTCCCGTGCTGGTCCTGATTTTGTGGGTTTATTACGGTCTGCCGGTCGTCCTGGGATTGTCATTGAGCCCCTTTACCGCCGGTATCGTTGCCCTGGCACTGAGCGACAGTGCGTTTGAGGCCGAAATATTCCGGGCGGGCATTCAGTCCATCGAACGCGGCCAAACCGAGGCCGCCGATGCCCTGGGCTTCAGTTATACCCAAAAGATGTGGTATATCATCTTGCCCCAGGCCATTCGCCGGATACTGCCGCCCCTCGGCAATCAGTTTGTTTATATGTTGAAAATGTCATCACTGCTCTCTATCATCGGGCTGCCTGAACTGACCCGCAAGGCCAATGAACTGACGGTAACTGTCTACCGGCCGCTGGAAATTTACACGGTCCTGGTGTTGGAATATTTGCTGCTCATCCTGATTGTTTCATGGATCGTGCGACGGTTGGAGGTTCGACTGGGTGCTGACACCCAAGCCGCTCATCGTTGATGACTGGATGCTGGATGCTCGATGCTCGATGCTGGATGCTGGATGCTGGATGCTGGGTGCTGGATTTTATTGCCGGTGCAATTTTTAACATCAAGCAGCGAGTAGCGAACATCGAGAATCGAGAATCGAGTATCGAGAATCGAGTATCGAGTATCGAGAATCCAGCATCAACCTCGTAAATGTGATGGCCTCCCGCCTGCAGCTCTTAGATTTGGCATATAGTATTATGCAGCGCGGAGGTTAAATCACCGAAGCGATTTCATCCGTTTCAGAAATGAGGTGTGGTGATTTAAGGTTGACAGTTTCATTTTGCGGTCCAATTCTTTGCATCTCATCCACAACAGCCCATACTCCCCCTTGCCGATGTATTTGAGCATGACGTCGGTGGTGTCATTGGTCCACACATAACGCTCATCAGCGCCATCAATCCGGGCACCTTTGCCGAATTGGGCAAAGGCGGCGCTGCGCAGGGCGTTGAAATTTTCTTGACCTTCGGTCCAGATTGAGATGGTGAAAAGCTGGTCCCGCCAGAATGCGTAAACCACGGATTTGAGGTCTATATCACCGAGTTTGAGCGGATCTTGGGGCCGCACGTATTCAACGACGTTCTTAAACCCGGTGTCGATCGATTTGGGCTCCATTCCCGATAAATGGGATAATCTGGAGTTCCACTCTAGATTTTTCAAACCGTTTTTTTGCAAAACAAGGGGCTTTGGGGTCGACGAAAGCTGCTGTAGTGGATCGGTCTTGGCCCCTGCGGTTTGTTTATTCTGAAGCAGAACAAGTTTTGTGCCAGTCTCAAATTGCGTTCCATTTAAATCGGCGCTGCCTCGATTTGCGGATCCGACCGATTCAAACACTTGGCCGTTGCTTTTTTCAACCCGCTCCACCTTGCTTTGCGGGATGCCAGCTTGCATACCCTTGAAAACAAAAAAGACCTGGTCACCCTCCAACCGGCATGTCTCAACTTCTAACGTTTTACCGTTTTTCAGGAAAACCGTATCCGCCCGGGCCGGCAGTGACATGTAAATCAGGCCTAGGTAAAAAGCCGCCACGAAACATAATCCGGACTTGATCAATTGATATCTCATTGTGAATAATCACTAACCGGCAACGTCGATTTCAACGGTTGCCGTCCCATTAGGATTACGGATTTACATGGTTACAACGATTTCCACCCGTCGATTTTTTTGACGCCCCTGTTCCGTATCATTGGATTCAAGGGGGCGATATTCACCAAAGCCCACGGCAGATATTCTTTTCGGGTCAAGGGAAGTGGACTTGAGCAGGAATTCCGCCACTGATCCGGCGCGAGCCATGGATAATCCCAAATTGGATTTATACGGACCGCCTTTCAAGGGAATATTATCCGTGTGGCCGGCAATGATGATTTCGCCCTTGGTTCTGCCCAAAATCTCACCAATTTTCAGCAGCAGCGGTGCGAATTCTTTTCTCAGTTCGGTTTGTCCGGTATCGAAGGTGGCCTCACCCATCATACGAATGGTAACTTCGTCCTCCTCGACAACGATATCGATAGAATCTTTGAATTCGCTAAATTCTTCCGCCAGTTGCTGATTAATCGGATCGATAACATCCTCAACTCTTATCAACACAATCGCCTGGTCAAATTCCTTGGAGATCATTCTTTGCCCCTTGGGCGATTCGAATACCGGCCTTTTGCGTTGAATTCCGAAAGCATTTTTCATGGCACCCGAGACGATCCTGTATTTATTGCGGTCCATTTCGGAAAACGACAGCAAAAGGACAAAAAAACAAAGCAGCAGACTCATCAAATCACCGAAAGTGACAACCCATGCCGGCGCACCTTCTTCGACGATCTCAGTGACAGGCTGATCATGGTCGGACACTAGACGGCACCTCCACCTTTGGCTTTCGGCACAACTTTCAATCGATCCTTGGGTGAAAGGTGAATTTTCAGCGTTTCAGTAAAGACCATACCCGACAACCCACGGGCGATCCCCAAAGCGGCATCTAGAATGAGATTTTTAGTTTCCAACTCCTGTTGACTCCGCAAGGCCAACTTATCCGCCAGGGGCAGGCAGACCAGATTGGCAATCAAGGCCCCATAGAGGGTGGTCAACAGGGCGACCGCCATGGCCGGACCGATGTCCTGGGGGTTTGCCATATTGGCCAGCATCTGGACCAGGCCGATGAGGGTGCCGATCATTCCAAAAGCCGGCGCGGATGCCCCCATGCCTTTAAACACCTTCTGTCCGGTCGTGTGGCGCTGAATGGTCAGATTGATGTCTTTTTTCAACAATTCTTTTATTTGTTCTTCATCAAATCCATCGGCCAGAAACTGAAAGGCCTTGGCGGCAAACTCGTCGTCCGGCTTTTCATTTTCCAGGGCCATCAACCCCCTCTCCTTGGCGACTTTGGCAATTGAAACCATCTTATCCATGATTTCGTCCGGTGGATCAATTTTTACCGTAAAGGCTTTCATTGCAACACTGAAGGAGTTGATGACATCCGCCATGGAAAATTTGATAAAATTGCTGGCAATGGTTCCCCCGACCACGATCAGCAGACCGGGTATATTTATGAAAACGAATAAATTGCCGCCGGTAACAATGGCTAAAAATACCAGGATTGCACCACCGGCCAGCCCTATGATTGTTGCAATATCCATATTTACAGCGTTTGATTCCTAAATCTACAATTCGCAATGCTTGTGGATTGATTCCTTGCTAGATTAACAATTATTTTAAAGATTAAGGCAGGTATATTGAGACTTCGACTCCTTTTATTTCATTTATTGTGAATCGATTTGTTTATCTTTTGATCGGCAGATCGTCCAAAAACTTGAATAAAAATTGGGCGTTATCCTACTGGAAATATCTCGGCCGGGGATCCGCAAAATGCGCAATCCGGCCGGCGGCAATGGGTACGATGTCCGTCAAATATTTTTTAAAAAAGAGGCATTGGATTTTTTTGTGTTTCTTAATTGACAAGTGGTTGTTTTTGTTCGTATTATGTTCCTGATGGCGGTTGACTGCATTAAGAACGTAATTTAACCGGGTGATCGGTGATGAAAACATTGTTTTATGCGATAATAATCCTGCTTGTTGCAGGCCAGTCGGCGTTTGCCGATACCTCTAAAACAGCTGAAGAACTATTGAAAACCAATCTGGCGGCCGTATTCGAGGTTTTGCAGAACCAGGAACTGGAGCAGGAAACAAAGAATAGGAAAATCATCGACATCGTCAATCCGATGTTCGATTTTTCTCTGATGGCGAAACTGACTTTGGGGCGTAAATACTGGCCCGGCTTGACGCCGGAGGAAAAGAACCGCTTTACGCAACTTTTTATCAAGCGCCTGCGGGCATCATATCTCGACAGGCTCGCGCTTTACACGAATGAAAAAGTGGAATTTGAACCACCGCTCGAGATCAAGCGAAAAATCCATATCCCAACGTATCTGGTTTCATCGGACAATAAAATTTCCATCCTATACAAGCTCTATAATTCAAACGCCAGCTGGAAGATCTATGATTTAGAAATCCAGGGGGTCAGCCTCATTCGAAGTTACCGGTCTCAATTTCACGAAATCCTGAAAACCGGTACCTTCAACGACCTTTTGACTAAATTATAGAATGATTTAATCCGTCTGAATTACATGTTATTCAGCTATCCATACCACCCGTCTGAATCTATTAATCAACTCGTATGAGTTCACTGCCACCCTATCTGATACGTGTTTACGATAAGCTCATCCTGGAGCGACCCCAACTAATCCTATTGTGTCTTTTGGCTGTAGTTGGTTTTTTAGGCTACAAGGCCAAAGATTTTCGGCTGGATGCATCCACCCAAACCTTAATTCTCGAAACCGATCAGGACTTGCGCTACTCGCTGCAGATAGAATCCCGCTATGGCGGCCATGATTATCTGCTGTTGACCTACACGCCGCGAAAGGACCTGTTCGCGGAGGAAACTTTGGCGCAGCTCGCCCGGCTGCGTAATGATTTGAAGGGAATGAAAAACGTCGCCGCGGTAATTTCCATCCTGAATGTTCCGCTGCTGGAAAGCCCGCCGGTGCCGGTCAAAGAATTGGCCAGCCGCATCCAAACACTGGAATCTCCCGGCGTCGATCTGGAGCTGGCAAAATCGGAATTTGTCAACAGCCCGCTTTACCGGGATCTTTTGGTCAGCAAGGATCTTAAAACCGCTGCCTTGCAAATCACGTTTAAGCTCGACGAGACCTATCAGGAACTGGCAGAACGGCGCGAGCTGCTGCAACTAAAGCGGATGGACGGCCGGCTCACGACGGCCGAACGAGTAGAATTTGTGAAGATCAGCGCCGAACTTCAGAAGCTCCGGGATGCAACAACGCAGGCCCGGCATCAGGATATTGCTGATATTCGGGCGGTTATGGACCGCTACCGTGCCGATGCCGAGCTTTTTCTGGGCGGCATCAGCATGGTCACCGACGATCTGATCAGCTTTATCAAAAAAGATCTGAGTATATTCGGACTCGGTGTCCTTTTTTTCCTGATCGTGGCATTGGGTTTCATTTTCCGAAGCAAACGCTGGGTAATACTGCCGATTCTTTGCTGCGCTTCTTCGGCCATAGCCATGATGGGGCTGCTGGGTATGTTTGGATGGCGGGTTACCGTGATCTCTTCGAACTTCATTTCTTTACAACTCATCGTGACCATGGCCATCACGATTCACTTAATCGTCCGATATCGGTTCCTGGCAGCGCAAAATCCCGCCGCCGGACAGCGGCAACTGATCCTCGATACCGTTCGTCAGATGATGACACCATGTCTTTTTGCCGCCCTGACAACCATCGCCGGTTTTGCTTCACTGCTGCTTTGCGAGATACTGCCCGTGAAGACCTTTGGTTGGATGATGATGGCCGGCATCTCGGTCTCCTTGATTTTGACATTTTTGGTCTTTCCGGCCGGACTCATGCTGATGGCAATCAAATCCAAACCGGTTGAAAAAAAACCACGCTATCAATTGACATCCTGGCTGGCCCGGTTTACCGAAACCCACGGCAGATTTATTCTGGTTGCGGGAGGTCTCATTTTTATCATCAGTGTCGCCGGGATTGCCAGGCTGACCGTGGAAAACAGCTTTATCGACTACTTCAAGGAGTCAACCGAGATCTACCAGGGCATGAAAATCATCGATCAAAAACTGGGCGGCACCACGCCGCTCGATGTCATCGTTGAAATCGATGAACAGGCCATGCCGGCCGCTGCGACAACCGCCGGCAATGTCGACGACCGTGCTGATGACTTTGATGAATTTGATGACTTTGATGAATTTGATGACTTTGATGAGTTCGAAGAAGATGAAAATACGGATAAATACTGGTTTACTGCCGAAAAGATGGCCCTGGTTGCCAGGATTCACGACTACCTTGAAAATCTGCCGGAAACCGGCAAAATCTTATCCCTGGCAACCATGCTCAGAATCGCCGAAAAGTTGAATGACGCAAAGCCGTTGGATAATTTTCAACTGGCCCTGCTCTACAGTGAGTTGCCCGAAAGATTCAGGGATATGGTATTAACCCCATATGTATCGGTGGAACACAACCAGCTGCGATTCGCAGTGAGGATCAAGGATTCTGCCGCAAGCCTGCAGCGGGATGTACTGCTGAAAAAAATCCGACGGGAATTGGCTGAAAAACTGGGGTTGAAACCCGAACAGTTTCACTTAACCGGTCTGCTGGTGCTTTACAACAATATGCTGCAAAGCCTGTTTGCCTCCCAAATTCTGACCCTGGGAGTCGTTGTCGTGGCACTGATGGGGATGTTCTGGATTCTTTTCAGATCCGTGAAAATTGCCCTGATTGCAATGGTGCCGAACTTGCTGGCTGTCGGTTTCGTCCTGGGCTTTATGGGATGGCTTGACATACCGCTGGACATGATGACCATCACCATTGCTGCCATCAGCATGGGGATAGCGGTCGACAACACGATTCACTATATCTACCGTTTCAAGAAGGAATTTATGATCAACCGGGCCTATGTTAAAACCCTTCATCTTTGCCATGGCAGCATTGGCTATGCCATGTACTACACTTCGATTACTATCATAATTGGTTTTTCCATTCTGGTGTTATCCAATTTTCTACCCACCATTTATTTCGGCCTGCTGACCGGCTTGGCCATGTTCATTGCCTTATTCGCCTCCCTGACACTGCTGCCCCAGCTGCTGGTCGTATTCCGGCCCTTCGGAAAATAAGTGATTGGGGAATGAGGAATGCGGATTGCGGATTGCGGATTTTTAGAAGAAGATATCTGATTTTAATTCCAAAACAACATTATTTTTTAAATACTCGTCGATTTATTCAATATAACCGGTTGCCGGTAGTTTCCGCACTACTGCGTTTCTGGTAAATCCTCAATCAGATATCCGTTTTTTGTCCTATGCGTGCCGCGGCGTCTTGTGGGGCCGTAGCCCGACGTGTTGGGTCGTAGCTGAAAACGAAGCCTAAAGCTACCAGAGCGTAGACGGCCCCTCAGCCTTCATCATTCCCACTTTGCCTCGCTTGAGCTTGTCGAAGGCCGAATTCCGACTTCCGAATTGATATTTCTCTAACGTCTGTCTTCTGACCTCTGTCTTCTGTCATCTGTCCTCTGTCTTCTGACCTCTGTCTTCTGTCATCTGACCTCTGTCTTCTGACTTCTGTCCTCTCTCTTCTGACTTCTGTCATCTGTCCTCTGTCTTCTGCCCTCCGCCCCATGCCCTAAGCCCTCCGCCCTATGCCCTCTGCCCCAAGCCCTAGGTCATCCATCCGCGGCCAAAAGTCGCTGGATTAATAAGGTCGCCTGCTCCGCCTCGATGTGAAACTGGTTGTATATAACCTGACCGTTCTGACTGATAATAACCGTCCAGGGGGTCCCGCCGGAGCGGTAATCTCTCATTATCGGCGGGACGTCATGCGTATCGCTGTTGCCGGGCGCATGGGCCATGGGAATCTTTAATTTCCACTTTTTCTGGTTTTTGCGCAATTTAGACTTGGAATTAAAGCCATAGCCTTCAAATACAGTCTGCACGGCCAAAAATACCACCTGATCATTATTTTTAAAAGACTCGGTCAGTGTTTTTAGAGTTGGGAACCCCACCCGTTGGCAACCCGGTCACCAGTCTTGAAAAAAATACAGGTAGATAACCTTACCCCGGTGGCTGCTTAAATGGATCGGATCGATCCGGTTTCCGTCTCCATCGATCCAGTCGGTCAGATTTAGTTCCGGTGCCTGTTGTCCCTGGATGCCGTAATGCATATGGCCCGTTGCCGGCGTCACTCCAACCAAGCCACTGGGTTCATGCAAAAGAAGTATACTGCAAAGCAGCAGTGTCCAGGTACGAATGCATGCGCTGCTCCTGAAACTGGCCGTGATTAAATTTTTGCGTAGTTTTAGTTGTTTCATAGTCAGCTCCTTTGGCGGTAGCGTCGGTGAATCACTATTTTGACCATAATCACATTCATGAGCCGGAGCAAGCCGGATCACCCAATCAATGGTTTGGGAAAAATAAATTGTTTTGTGTAACCTTTTCGATAATGCCGGTTCCAATAAATTAAAAATGAAATACGGTCCCAATCAACTTCTGAAAACCTTAATTAATTGACTTGTCGGCATGCCCGGGTCCGGCAGTGCCGCTTCAAAAGGAGGTCTCAATGAATATCGATCGTGTCGTTTTTGCCGTCGCCGGCAGCTTTATTTTGTTAAGTGTCTTGTTGTCCCAGGTTCATAGCCCATACTGGCTCTTTTTTACGGCATTTGTCGGCGTTAATCTCCTGCAGTCATCGATCACCGGCTTTTGCCCGATGGCAGTGATCCTTAAAAAAATAGGCGTGCAATCCGGGCATGCGTTCAGCTAATCTCGAATTGCGCTGAAAAAGCGCAATCCGGTGTTATTCGTTATTTGTTAATCGTTATTCGGAACTACAGAATATTGAATCCTCCCAGGAGGGTTCAATATTCTACTTTTAATTCTTCAAGACCAACTCATTATCATTCCCCAGAGTTCTGGCTTTTCCCATTTTTCTTTACAAATTTTCCGAATTCATATACCTCTGTTTTCTGACATCTGTTAAATTAAGGAGCGTTCACCATGCAGTATCTGCCCCGACACGATCCTGCGGTCGCCGAAATCATTCGTCTCGAAGAAGCCAGGATCGAGGGCACCCTGAATCTCATTGCCGCCGAAAACCACGCCCCCGGGTCCATTTTTGAAGCTCAGGGATCCATATTCAGCACAAAAGCCGCTGAAGGGTACCCGGGGCGTCGCTTTCATGCCGGCTGCCGCCACGCGGATGATTTGGAAAGCCTCGCGATCGACCGGGCCAAGCGTCTTTTTGGGGCAGACCATGCCAATCTCCAGCCCCACTCCGGGGTGTCGGCCAACCTGGCGGTATACTTCGCAGTGCTCAATCCCGGTGACCGGATTTTATCCATGAAATTATCGCACGGGGGCCACCTTTCCCATGGCGATCCCTCCTCGATAACCAGCCGGTGCTTCAACTTTCGACATTATGGCCTGGATCCGGTAACCGAGTGCATCGATTACGATGAAGTTGCATCATTGGCCCGGGAATTCAAACCCCGAATGCTGGTGGCCGGCGCCAGTTCCTACCCGAGGTTGATCGATTACGAAAAAATGGCCCAAATTGCTTCAAGTGCGTCAGCCTACCTGCTGGTGGACATGGCTCACATAGCCGGTCTGGTTGCTTCCGGGGTCATTCCCGGACCGGTCCCGCATGCGGATTTCGTAACTTTTACGACCTACAAAACCCTGCAAGGCGGCCGGGGCGGCGTGATCCTGTGCCGGCAGGCACATGCCAAAAGAATCAGCCGAACCATTTTTCCGGGCAGCCAGGGTACCCCGTCCCTCAACCTGCTGGCGGCCAAGGCCGTCTGTTTCAAGCTGGCCATGGCGCCTCAATTTAAATCGCTGCAGAGGAAGACACTGGATAACGCAACCGCCTTGGCCGCCGGTTTTGAGCAAAAAGGCTATCGCATTGTTACCGGCGGCACCGAAAATCATTTAATCCTGGTTGATCTGAGGCCGAAGGGTTTAACCGGCGATGTTGCGGAACAAGCCCTGGAGTCGGCCGGTATCATCGTCAACCGCAACGTCATTCCGGGAGATCCACAGAGGCCGGATGTTGCCAGCGGAATCCGGCTGGGCAGTCCGGCTATTACGTCCCGGGGCATGGGTGCCGATGAGATAAGCCTGATCGTGGATCTGATGGATACGACCATGGCCAACGCCGGCAACAGCGCGGTTGTGGCGCGGGTTTCCCAGCGAGTTACAGAGTTGTGCCGCAAATTTCCGGTCTATAGAAATGACGAATTTGGGGATTAGGGGATTGAGGAATTTAGGGATTTAGGGATTAAAGGAATTCTGCTTGTCGTGAGCTTCTGTGTCGAACGGCCTGTCGTGAGCTTCCGTGTCGAACGGTTCGTTATAACTGATAGAGCGCAGCGATTCCACAAATCCGCAATCCGCAATCTGCAATCCGCAATCTAAGGCCCCAAAATGATGACTCATTTTAAAGTATATCACAAGATCTGAAGAGAACTAGCATGGGTGATTTAGTCGAACTCAGTCACATTATTGAAGATGGTATGGTCACTTACAGCGGTATTCCCGGACCGGTTATCAGCGACCATTTGAGCCGCGAGGCATCCCGCGCGCATTACGCGCCGGGGACTACATTTCATATCGGCACGATAGAAATGGTTGCCAATACCGGCACTTATATCGATGCCCCTTTTCATCGATATGCCGCCGGCCGCGATCTGTCGCAACTTGATTTGGCGGCGGTGGCCGATCTCGATGGATTGTCGGTTGCGGTCCCCGAGGGGACCCGTGCGATAACTCCGGAAATTTTCAGGGACCAGGATGTGAGTGGCAAGGCGGTTATGATAAATACCGGGTGGTCCCGGCACTGGGGAGATGATCGGTATTTCGAAGGTCACCCATATTTAACCCGGAAATCGGCCGAGTATCTAAAGTCTGGTGGCGCCCGCCTGGTGGGAATCGATTCGTTGAATATCGATGACAGCAAAGACGGAACCCGCCCGGCCCACACGATACTGCTTGGCGCTGAGATTCCCATCGTCGAGCACCTGTGCAACCTGGAAAAACTACCGCCGTCCGGTTTTAAGTTTTTTGCCGTCCCGGCGCCGGTCAAGGGCCTGGGATCATTTCCCGTACGCGCATTTGCCATAATTAATCCGCCCTGAAAAGAGACATTATTAAGGCTTGTAATTGTTATCATATTACTGGAGATTTTGGTTTGATCGCGGGTGCGTCGGATTAATTATATTATGCTGCGCATGTATATATTTCGGACTTATATACCAATTTAAGGATGAAGTCGATCTGGTCGAATTAAAGGCGTTGAGTTTCGATCCCACTGTCGAATTAACAACATCAAACAGTTTTTAGTAGGTTGGGTAGAGGAACGAAACCCAACAAAATACTGCGGGATCTCAACCCAACCTACGATTGAAGCCAAAATTCAGCTCAACAGAGACAGCCTTATTTTGGTTCATAGAACCGTTTTTTATCATTTCAAAGCCGGTTAAATAGTCTGATTTGGCATTATAAGATAACGTCAGTTGTAATCAATCAGGGGGTATTGCAAAGACCATGGAAAAGGAGCACGTTTACGAACAAACATACCAAGACTATTTATCTCGGATAGCTGATATAGATTTGAAATTTGCCGCGGACAAACTCGATCTGCAGATGGACGGCACAGATGTTCTGATTACATTTTTTGGTAAAATTTATCGGGTCTCGCCTGAGGGAATTGCCGACCCGGCGGGCCGGCAGCCGCATCTTTCCATCACCGTCATTTTAAGCAAGTACCTTCTGATGTGCCCCCTGATTGTGCCGCTGGGGGGCAATTGGATGTCTTTTAAGGATTTTAAGGACGCCGCTCCGTTGACCCAGGCCTTTTTGAACACCGTAACATTGCCGCTGGCCGAAACATTTGCAACCAGAATAACGGATCTGGCGCACGCAGCAAAAGAAATCGGCGGCTACCCGCCCGCCGAGGATTTCCCGTATGATCTCAGCCTGCAGTTTGATGCCCTGTCAAAAGTTCCGCTGTTGTTGCTGTTCAACGACCAAGACGAAGAATTCCCGGCCCAATGCTCAGTGTTGTTTGAAAAAAGGGTTGAAAAATTGCTGGACATGGAATGCCTGGCCATGGTCGGGATGATCCTTTGCGAATTTTTGAAAAAGGGGGGAACCGCAAAGCTATAAATAGCCTCAATTGACCATTTAGTTATCTGTTCATCAATCTATTGGGAATTGCCGTTGCCCGGCAATTTCGGAGTATTGGAGTACTGGAGTATTGGAGTATTGGCTGAAGATATGATGTTCTCTTTTAACACCCCAATACTCCAGCACTCCTATACTCCGAGATCGAAACATTTCAATAATTTCATGCAATCTTGCAATCGCCTTTTTACTGGTTACAGGTGCGGTTAGCATAAATCAAGGGAGACAACCCATGAACTGGTATTTATTTATACTCGGGTCGTCCATCGGCAAGAAGATGCTGATGGCGGTCACCGGGCTGGGCCTGATCGGTTTTCTGGCGGTGCACCTGCTCGGCAACTTTATGGCCTTTGCCGGGGCCGACGCGTTCAATGACTATGCGGCCAAACTGCACTCGCTGCAGCCGTATCTGAGCGTCTTTAACATCGGGCTGGCAACCCTGGGATTGGTTCACATCATCATCGGAATTATCCTTTATTTCGAAAACTTGAGGGCCCGGCCGACGAGATACACCGTTTATCGCAATCCCGGCGGACGGACGATCGGGTCCAACACCATGCCGTATACCGGCGTCCTGATTTTATTATTTGTCATCGTTCACCTGCTCAAATTCACCTTCGTCGACAAATCCGTCACCCCGATCTACCAGCAGATGGCGGCGACCTTCGCCAACCCGCTTTGGGTTCTCTTTTATGTGACATCAATGGTGATCGTCGCGCTGCACCTCAGCCACGGTTTCTGGAGCCTGTTTCAAACATTCGGCCTCAATCACCCGCAACATATGCCCTTGATCATGAAACTGGGCCTGGTACTGACGCTGGTGTTCGGGATCGGCTTTGGGGTGCTGCCGATATATTTGTTGATAAAAGCTTGAGAAAATGAATAATGACTATTGACTAATGAATAATTAATGAACTCGCTTCAGGCTTCGCCTTCGGCTACGACCCGACAGGTCGCTCGGTCTTTAGTGTATTTTAAAATCGATAGGATTCCTTCATTAGTCATTTGACATTAGTCATTAGTCATTTTGAAGAGGGAGGTTAATCATGCAACAACTGGATGGGAAAGCCCCGGCGGGCCCCATTGCTGAAAAGTGGGACCGTCATATACTGGCATTGAAGCTGGTTAACCCGGCCAACCGGCGGCGTTTCAATATCATCGTTGTGGGCACCGGCCTGGCCGGCGCCTCGGTGTCGGCCAGCCTGGCCGAGATGGGGTACAATGTCAAAACCTTTTGTATCCAGGACAGCCCGCGGCGGGCTCACAGCATCGCTGCCCAGGGGGGCATCAATGCGGCCAAGAACTATGCCAATGATGGGGACAGTATCCGGCGCTTTTTTTACGACACCATCAAAGGCGGTGATTTCAGGGCTCGGGAAGCCAACGTCTATCGCCTGGGACAGGTGAGCAACAACGTCATCGACCAATGCGTGGCTCAGGGTGTGCCTTTTGCCAGGGAATACGGCGGTCTGCTGGCGAACCGGTCATTCGGCGGCGTCCAGGTATCCCGTACTTTTTATGCCAGGGGACAGACCGGCCAGCAGCTGTTGCTGGGCGCTTACGGTGCGCTGTCCCGGCAAATTGCAGCCGGCCGGGTCCAAATGTTGCCGCGCTATGAAATGCAGGATCTGGTGGTCGTCAACGGCCGGGCAACGGGGATTATCGCCCAAAACTTAATCAGCGGCGACCTCAAACCCTATGCGGCGGATGCGGTGATTTTGGCAACCGGCGGCTATTGCAATGTGTTTTACCTGTCCACCAATGCCATATCATCCAATGCGAGCGCTATTTTTCGGGCCTATAAAAAGGGGGCTTTTCTTGCCAACCCGTCTTTTGTCCAAATTCATCCCACCGGGATCCCGCATTACAGTGACCACCAGACGAAATTGACCCTGATGAGCGAGAGCCTGCGCAACGACGCGCGCGTATGGGTCCCTAAAAGGCCCGGTGACAATCGGCCGGCCAACGACATCCCGGAAAGCGAGCGTGATTATTATTTGGAGAACAAATATCCGAGCTTCGGCAATTTAGTGCCGCGGGATGTGGCCTCGCGCAATGCCAAACAGCAGTGTGATGCCGGCAAAGGCGTCGGGCCGACCGGACGGGCCGTATACATGGATTTTTCAGAAGCCATCAAGCGCGACGGCCGGGAGGTCATCGCCCGCAAGTACGGCAATCTTTTCGACATGTACCAAAACATCATCGACGAAGATCCGTATGAAACGCCCATGATGATCTATCCCTCCGCTCATTTTACCATGGGCGGACTCTGGGTGGATTACAACCTGATGAGCAATGTCCCCGGATTGTTCGTGTTGGGCGAAGCCAACTTCTCGGATCATGGGGCCAACCGTCTGGGTGCCAATTCACTCATGCAGGCCCTGGCCGACGGTTACTTTATCGCACCTTACACCATCGGTGGCTACCTGGCCGATGCCGGCCTGTCGAATGTAGGTCTGGAACATGATGCATTCAAGGCATCCCTCCAGGCGGTTGACGAACGCATCAAACGGCTTTTAGCCATAAACGGCAGGCGCACCGTTGACAGCATCCACAAGGAGCTGGGTCGAATCATGGAGGACTATGTGGGGGTGACGCGCAACGAGACCGGCCTGCAGACGGCCATCGAGAAGGTCCGGGATCTAAGGGAGGAGTTCTGGGACAATCTAAAGGTTCCGGGAAATGCCCGCGGCTACTGCCTCAATTTCCAAAAGGCCGGGCGTCTGGCCGATTTTCTGGAGCTCGCCGAGGTAATGGCCATCGATGCCCTGGAACGCCGGGAGTCCTGTGGCGGACACTTGCGGGAGGAGTCCCAAAGCGAGGATGGCGAAGCCATCCGGGACGATGAAAATTATTGCCATGTTTCGGCTTGGCAGTATCAAGGAGATGACGTGCAGCCTGAACATCATCAGGAACCGCTTGTTTTTGAGCATGTCGAATTGAGCCAAAGGAGTTACAAATAATGGGTAAACCTAATAAAATCAACCTCACTCTGAAAGTCTGGCGCCAGCAGGGACCGCAGGAACCGGGCCGTTTCGAAACCATTGCGGCCCCGGACGTGGATCCCAACATGTCGTTTCTCGAGATGTTGGATGAGCTGAATGAAAAGTTGATCCTCGCCGACCGGGATCCCATCGAATTCGACAATGACTGCCGCGAGGGAATTTGCGGCACCTGCGGGGCTATGGTCAATGGTATTGCCCATGGCCACGGTCAAGCCATGACCATCTGCCAGCTGCATATGCGCGCCTTTGAAGATGGAGATACGATTGTGGTGGAACCGTTTCGGGCCCTGGCCTTTGAAGTGATCAAAGACCTGGTCGTTGATCGCAGCGCGCTGGATAAGATTATCCAGGCTGGTGGTTATATATCGGTGAATACCGGCGGCACTCCGGATGCCAACGCCATCCCCATCGCCCAAGATACCGTTGAGGAGGCCATGGACGCTGCAGCCTGTGTCGGCTGCGGGGCCTGTGTGGCAACCTGCCCCAATGCATCGGCCATGCTGTTTGTCAGTGCCAAGGTGTCCCAGCTGGCCCTGCTGCCCCAGGGCCGGCCGGAAGCCAAACGGCGCGTCATGGCCATGCTCAAAGCAATGGACAATTGCGGATTCGGCAATTGCACCAATCATCGCGTGTGTGAAACCGCCTGTCCCAAGGAAATTTCCATAAGCCATATTGCGCGGTTTAACCGGGAGTTTTTGAAAGGGGCTCTGTTGGGAAGCAATAGGTATTGAATATTGCAGACCTATAGCCGGACCCGGCAAAGCCGGAAATGAAGATTGAAGATTGAAGATTGAAGATTTATGGTTTCGCTACGCTCTGTCATATTAAATTAATAGAGTTATTTAAATATTCAATCTGGATATGACAAAAATCCCGCGCAAACATGATGGGATTTTAATACATAGGTGCCAAATGATAACGAGATGTTAAGGTCGCAAAAGTTTATTTTAAAGTCTCGATAATGGAGTATTGGAGTGCTGGAGTACTGGGATATTGAAAGAGATTATCAAACCTTCGGCCAATACTCCAACACTCCAGTACTCCAAAATCAAAAGCCCCACGATGGATTATTTTCTTTGGGGTTATAGAACAGAATTGCTATATTGAATCGACAAGGGAGTAATTCGCCGTGAAGAATAAAAATTCCATATTCAGAACCAATGTCATCTATGGCGTGCTGGTGTTGGTGCCGTTGGCCGTCATCGTTTTGCTTCTGGCAAAAATGGTAGAAATTATTGATAAAATAGCCGCGCCGCTTAATCTCCAGTCTGCAACCAGTATCATCGGCGCTTTTATTCTGGCCGTTTTGCTGGTGCTGGCGGTCTGTTTCGTGGTGGGTGCCTTTGTCAGAACCCGGCTCGGTTCATGGTCGCTTGAACGGTTCGAGCGCACGATTCTGAAACAGATTCCCGGCTACGAAATCATCAGCAACGCCCTGAAAGGCTTTGCCGAAAAAAAAACCGCGTATCGCGCCGCTCTGGTGCAGCTCTACGGACCGGGAACCGGGGTGCTGGGTTTTATCATGGAAGAAAACAAGAATGGCAGCCTGACGGTTTTCGTTCCTTCGGTGCCGACCCTGACGGTCGGCAGCCTGCACGTGGTCAACCACGAACGGGTCACCATACTCGAAGCCGGCAGCATCGATGTCAGCAACTGTATTTCCCAGTGGGGCACCGGTTCCCAAAAAATACTCGGCAGCATTGAACCGTGATGTTCCGCATGAGCAAGGCCTCGATTCGGCTGAGCTCGTCGCAGGCAGGCTAAAGGACCGCCGGTCTGATCAGAAAAGAAACTGTTGTGGATCGATTCCAAAATCTACAGTTGTTGGGTTTCGCATTTCATGATGACGCCGGAAAAATGTAGGTTGGGTAGAGTGCAACGAAACCCAACAAAACCCGGAGTTGGCTCAACCCAACCTACAATGGCAACTTCGAAATTCGTTATTCGATATTCTGCGGGCATTAGGTCACGTCTTTAGCTTGATTCGCTTTTAAATTTTCATGTAGTTTCACACGAGCGCTGCCTCTGGCCAAAAAACGGCCAGTCTGATCTAAGAAAAGAAACTGTGTCAGATCAATGCAATATCATTTTCTGATGAACTCATTTGCCGTTTCGTCCTCGTGCTCGTGCTCGTCCTCGAAGCTTTTGAGCTGCATTTAAACCCGAGGACGAGGACGAGCACGAGCACGATTTAAATTCCCTTTTTTGGGGTTAATATAAGCGTAGTTTCATAAGAGATAACTAGTTAAATTGCTCAATTCGCAACCATCCACCCGGCAGCCCCGGACAACCGAACGCCGACATTGGTGAACCACAGTCGAACATTTTCGTTTTCCCCCTGGTGGACCAAAGAAAGTGTTAAGGGACCAACATGTCGATGATCCTCCCACGTCGCTGCTCGGCCTGATTCCGATGACCCGCCGCGTCGATAAACCCATTGGACCAATTTATAATCTTTATCCAGGAAAAGCTCGTATACGTCGCCGGGCGTATATCCCCCGGAGGACGGAAAGGTTACTACCACGCATTTTGCGCTGCCTTCGCCCATGGGAAGCGGCCGGAAACCGATGTCTTCAACTTTTACACGGCTGTCCCACGCAATTCGATAGGGGAACAAGAGCCAGTAATTGTCGTTAATAAACCAGGAATCAATTTTCTTGAGCTTTTCTGAGGCAGTATCGTTGATTTCCTTGCGGTTGTATGTCGTGTATTCCTCACTGTCGGCGGCTTTAAAGGTCACTTTATCGCTCTTCGGCTCCCAAATCCAGAAACGACTGACTCTCTTGTCGCCGAATTTGACATTGAAGGTATACTGGATCTGCTCTACCTGGTCGAACCAGTCAATGCCATAAGATCGGGCAATCCGTTGCCGGACATCTTCCGCCCGGACTTGGCTCGCGGTTCCTTCCAAAGTGCCGTAAATGATCAGCAACATGAACAACAAAGAATATTTTAGAATTTTTCTCATGATAACACCCTCCCTGCAAGTTGTTTTATCAGAAGATAGCTAGCCTGAACATGCTGTCAATGTCGGCAGTTCAATTCTAAATCGGAAATCAAAAATAACTTGAAATCCTTTGGCCTATCAATCCAATATCCAAAATCCGCAATCCTTTCCCTATCAATCCGAAATCCGAAATCTGAAATCCGCAATCCTCTTGGGTCTTGCCTCCGCGCATTGGATGCTTATCGTCTGTTATTCGAGCACGTTAACCTCTTAGGAGCTATCCCGTGACCCCTGAAATCACCCTGGTTTTATGTATTCTGGCCGCGGCCGTTGTATTTTTGGTCACTGAATGGATCCCGATGGAAGTCACCGCCCTGCTTTCATTGGGGCTGGTCGCACTGACCGGATTGGTCACACCGGAGGAGGCCCTGGCCGGGTTCAGCAATCCGGCCGTGATCACGGTTTGGGCGGTGTTCATTCTCAGCGGAGGATTGACTCGCACCGGCGTTGCCAATTCTATCGGTCATTTTGTGCTGAGAATGGCCGGAAAAAGTGAAACCACAATGATCATTGTCATCATGACCACTGCCGGCGTGATGTCGGCCATTATGAACAATGTTGCCGTTGCAGCCCTGATGCTGCCGGTGGTGATGGATATCGCCCGTCACACCGGCCGGCCGCCTTCACGGCTGTTGATGCCGCTCGCGTATGGCTCCCTGCTGGGCGGTTTGACGACTCAGATCGGTACGCCGCCGAACATCCTGGTGAGCGATGCCCTGAGGGATGCCGGCCTTGAATCGTTCACCTTTTTTGATTTTACACCGGTCGGGTTGGTGGTGATGGCTTCCGGCATTCTTTTTATGACCTTGATCGGACGCCACCTGTTGCCGCAACGAGATGTTGCCAAGGAATCATCGACCAGCAAAAAGATCGACTGGCAATCCCAGTACGACTTGCAGGAGAGCCTGTTCCAAATCCGTGTGCCCCGGGGCTCGATCCTGGCGAATAAAACCCTGGCCCAGGTGAGGATGGGTTCGGTCCTGGGCTGGAATGTGATCGGCATTACCCGCAGCGACCGGACAACCCTGGCACCGGGACCCACCGACACCCTGCTGGCCGGCGACCGTTTAACGGTCGAGGGCCGGATCGAAACCCTGAATGAGCTAAAAAACTGGCACCAGTTGATCGTCGAAGAAGGCGGTATAGACCTCGAAACGCCTTACTCGGATGAAATCAAAATCGGCGAAGTCCGGTTGCCGGGCAATTCCCGTTTTGTGGGAACGACCCTCAACGCCCTCGGTTTCAGAGGCCGTTTCAATCTCAACGTGCTGGCGATACGCAGAAATAGTCAAATCCGGCGCACCAGTCTGCAGGATGAACCGCTGCAACGCGCTGATATGCTGCTTGTGGCAGGGGCGGCAGAGGACCTCGATGCGCTGAAAGACACGGCCGGTTTTGACGAATTTCGCTACGTGCAAAGATCTGAACTTATCGATGTCTATCATCTGCATGAACGGCTGATGGTCATGCAGGTGCCGCACGACTCGGCCCTGATCGACAAATCGTTGAAGGACAGCCGTTTAGGAGATGCGCTGGGCAGTCGCGTACTGGGAATATTGCGTGGCGAAAATCCCATTATCATGCCGGAGCCGGGCGAAGTTCTGCAAGCCGGGGATCGTCTCGTGATCGAGGGGCGTCAGCGGGACTTCGATAACCTGCGCGCACTCGAAGAGTTGCAGATCGAACGCCGGGCCGACACCGATGTCGGAAAGCTGGTATCCGGAGATACCGGTCTGGTGGAAGCCATTCTTTCACCCCAAACAACGCTGGAAGGCAAGACCCTCCGCCAGATTAATTTCCGGGAAAAATTCGGCCTGAACGTGCTGGCCCTGTGGCGCAAGGGCCGGGCCTTCCGCTCCAACCTGAGGGATACCCAACTGCGCTTTGGCGATGCCCTGCTGCTGCTCGGCCCGCGGAACAAGTTGCAGCTTCTGGGCCGTGAGCCGGATATCATTGTTCTGACGGAAACGGCCCAGGAAGAGTTGCACACGGAAAAAATGAAATTTTCCATCCTGATTATGGTGGCTGTGCTGCTGCCGGTAATTATCGGTTGGGTTCAGATTTATATCGCGGCGGTAATCGGAGCTGCGCTGATGGTGCTGGCCGGATGTCTGAGTATGAAGGAAGCCTATCGGCAAATCGAATGGAAAGCCGTCTTTTTGATTGCGGGTATGCTGCCGCTGGGTACGGCGTTGGATCAATCCGGCGCTGCCAGGTTTATTGCGGAAGGGGTCGTATCCGTAGTCGGACCGTTGGGACCGAAAGCAGTCATGTTGGGCCTGATCTCATTGACATTTCTGGCCACCTGCTTCGTACCCACCGCCGCCCTGGTGGTACTAATGGGGCCGATTGCGCTTAATACCGCAGCCAATATGGGGTTGTCCCCCTACGGTCTGATGATGTCCATTGCCATGGCGGCCTCGGCCAGTTTTATGACTCCCGTATCACATCCGGCCAACATCCTGGTGATGGGGCCCGGCGGCTATCGGTTTACGGATTACCTGAAAATCGGGGGGCTGCTAACCCTGGTGATTCTGGTTATGCTCATGGTGGTGCTGCCGTTGTTCTGGCCGCTGGCAACATGATTTTGGATTGCGGATTGCAGATATTTTGGATTTTAGATTGCGGATTTTGGATTTAAGGTACCGCTAATATTTGGGATTTTGGATTAAAGGTATTCTATCTACTTTAACGAACATTACCTCGGCAAGCCGCGGGGAATAAAACCCGCCAGATTCTGCAATCGCTACAACACATGTAGTAATCTGAGTAATCTGCAAAATCTGTAGATTAGAATCCGGTCCAATTTAGCAAAATAAGACTGTCTCAGTTAAGCTGTATATTGGCTTTAAAAGTAGGTTGGGTTGAGACCCAGAAGGCTTTTGTTGGGTTTCGTTCCTCTACCCAACCTACTAACAACTGTCTGACGTTGTTATTTCGACGATGGGATCAAAACCCAACGCCTTTGTAGTCAACCAGATCTATTTCATCAATAATCTTGAATATAGGTCTGTTAAAATCAGATAGAGCGGAGCGATACCGCCAATCCGCAATCCGCAATCCGCAATCCGCAATCCAAAATATTGACTAATGAAGAGGCCGTAAAGTTCATTCTCTCAAAATTTGTTCGATGGTGTTTGACCTGACCCAGCCTCTTTTATTTTGCGACAATCGAATCAACGACCAGCCGTCTTCGGCTCTTTCCCGGTGGATGGTCGTCCCTTCATGGAGTTTGAAAAGTACCGTATCATCGGCATCCGGACCGGCCAGGACGTCGACCTCCTTGGCTAAAATGACGGCCCTTAAATCTGTGTTTAGTTGGTGCCATTTCACCCCCAAAGAGGCGCCGCCTACCAGCCAGAAAATCAGCAGGACGATAAAAACGTAATAGGACCACTCCGGGCGCACGATCAATCGCAACACCAGGATGCCCCAGAATAAAAGGTTCAGCACGGCAAATCCCCACATCAATTCGCGCAAGGCTATTTCATCCAACCAAAAAAATGCCTGTTTGAGAATATTCTGGTCAGCCGATATGGCATCCTGGGTTTGGTCAAGGGCATATCGCAGGTTAAAATTTAAATCCGCATCGCGCGGTATCAGGAGCTGAGCTCTTTTATAGTTTAAAATTGCGCGCCCCAACTGTCCCGAACGAAAGCAGGCATTGCCGAGGTTATAGTAAAGATGCCCGCTGGTAAACCCCCTATCGATCAGCTTTAAATAGCCATCGACGGCTTCCTGATAGCGATCTTCTTTATAGGCCCGATTTGCTTCAAAATAAAGCTCTTCGACAGAAGGCGCGTCAGCCGCAAAACAGCTGCTGCCGCTTAAAAAGATTAGCAGTATCAGCATTAACAATTTCAAGATATGAACCACCCGCATAATTTTGTTTTTTAGGCCCATTTTCCGCTGCAGAAGTCGAAACAGTCGGAATTTTATACGCGTATATATAAGGCTTAGGTCACCATACAAAAATTTTGTGGGAACGCGGTGGGAGCGGCTTGCAGCCGCGATCAGTTAAATTCGCGGCTGCAAGCCGCTCCCACAGTCACTATAACCTGCTCTTTTGAGGTAACCGGATCTTTTGTTAATACAAAATACAAAGCGACAACTGCATGGGCACCAGCGTTGCGTGAGCCCTGCCACAAATCTTCAATCATCAGTAAGGGCATGCCCGGATTGAAATCCAATAACAAATAACCGCAGTTTACCGGCTTTCCTTTTCGATGCGCTTAATAATCGGCACTAGATCGATGCCAACCGCGGCCGCCCCTGTCCCCCGGCCGGTGTATTCTGCATTTTCCAGCTGCTGCATGGCCTGTTGCAGATCTTCGGCCGTATCTCTGCCAACCCCTTCTAAAATAAGTATCTCAACTGACTCCCGGGGTGTGAGGGAGCCGTAGGACAGACCGAAACGGCGGTTCAAATAATCCCGAATCAGTTCCAACAATTTGCCGGCCGGCAGCTCACCCTTGCGATATTGTTTCAAAAATTTCCGGGCCGCCTTTTTTGCCATCAGATCAGGCTGGCCGGCCCGGGAGTTTCGCCGCAGTTTCAGACCGCCCAGCGTGCCCAGGTATATAACTAACGGCAGGCCCAGCAGGGCTGCCAATAGCCAGTCCTCCAGCTGCAGGCGGCTGGCTGTCTTAAAATTTTGCATGGCCGTATGGACCGGGAATATATCACGACCCAACTCCCTGACGGTCTGCTTGACGGCACCCTCATCATTTTGCGGCGCAGCACTCGGCTCCGAGATGTTGATGGTTTCTTTTTTGCCGGGCATCACCGTCAGGGTGTATGGGGTGGACTTTAGCGTTTGGTAGCGGTGGTTTTCCGTGTCAAAGAAGCTGACGGCAACCGCCGGCACCTCGAGGCGTCCTTCTTTTTCCGGCACCAGGGCCCACTTCATGGTCTTGGAGCCCCGGATTCCTTCGTCACCCTGGGCTGATTCCAGCACAGGTTTGTCAGCATATATTTTAATATGATTCAGTTCGGGAATTTTCAGATCGGGGATCCGATTGACATTGCCCTGTCCGCTGATCGATACTGTCAAAGTGGCCGATTCGCCGGTTTTCAGTGCGGCCGGTTCCAGCCTGGACTGCATCTGAAATTTTCCGATCAATCCGCTGAAATCGGGCGGTTTGCCCTGCTGGGGCAGCGGATGCACGGTCAGCTTTACCGATTTGCTGCTCACGCTCAGGGGGCGGCCGCTTGAAAAAGACGCAAATGGATCATCGAAAAAACTGCGGCTTGAGCGACGGCGTGATTGCAACAGCGTCATGTTCATCTTGGCCGGATCGACCATATAGCTGCCGGCTTTGGAAGGCAAAAGGGCATAGCGGACTTCAAGCACCTGGTATTCCCGGCCGCTGCGGTTGCTGCGATATTCAGTGGGCTTTGCGATTTGTTTAAATGACAGATTTTCCGCTTCCGGCAGATTGAGGTTGATATTTCTCACATTGCGGCGCAAAAATAATTTTAGAATGTAAATCGTCTGCTCTTCCACATACACCGTATCATCCGAAAGTTCAGCCGTCAGGAAAATAGGGTTGCTGTCGACGCCCTGGCGCGCAGCAGCCTTGACGACCTCCAGCTTCGCAGTATTGCTGGTATATCGCTTGCCATTAATTAAGACCCGCGCCGGTCCGATCTGAAAGGATCCGATTTTTTGGGGCTGGATATAGTAGGTATAATCCACCCCGGAACTTATTTTGCCGTTGATGTATTCAATCCGGCTTGAAGTCCCACCCGATCTGACATTAAAATTCTCCAATCCCCGGATTTCGGGTCTCAAATCGCTTTCCCGGCTGCCGGTCACCGTGACAGTCAGCTGCACCGAATCGACCAGCTGCATTTGCGACCGATCCAATTTCAGGCTCACTGAAATTGCGGCCCAAGTTATGGACGGCACCAGGAAGATCAATACCAATAGTGACGTTAAGAGAGATATTCTATTCATGGTTAATTTAGTCTGAAAAGTTTTTGCCAAAAAATATTATTAAAATTTTTGGGTTAAAGTGTTGAACGCGATAACAACCATGCCATTGGGTAAAAGGTTGATTTATATTCATTGAACAAACCCAAAATTTTACCAATCTTTGCCGGATCGCACCGCCTGCCGCCGGCCCTTGGTCTGCAGCCGCATTATTTGCGAGCGATCTTCCTGAATATTGTCCAGCAAGGCTTCGGCCTTTTTCTGATTCATCCGGATCATGCTCGCTGCGCCGGTCTGCTCGTCTGCCTGGTCAGGCGACATGTCTCCGCGTGGTTTTAGCTCTCCGGCCAGTTCCTGCCGGGGCTTTTGCCCGGACTGCTGCCGGTCGGGCGAATTTTCGTCAGATGATTTTTCATCCGATTGCTCCGGACTGCCTTGCCCCTGCTCCGGTTGGTTTTGGCCCCGCTGCTGTGCCGATTCCTGATCGGAAGTCTTATCGCCGGACGGCTGTTCCTGATCGCCCTTTTTCTGCTCCCCATCCGGTTGGTCCTGCTGGGATTGATCCCCGGGCGGCTGGTTTTGCTGCTGCTGCTTTAACAGTTGCACCGCACGTGCGGCGAGTTCCAGGTTGTGGCGTGCGTCTTCGCTGGTTGGGTCTTGCGCCAGAGCCTGCTTGTAATGTTCGAACGCCGATTCATAATCACCCTGCATATATTCGGCATTGCCCAGGTTATAGGTGGCTTTAGCGCGAAGGTCGTCATCCTGGCTGCGCCGCAGGACGCTGCGGAAGGCGGCTGCGGCGCCTTGATAGTCGCCACCCTGGTAGGCGGCAACCCCCTTGTTATAGCGATAGCGAAGGTCTTTGGGATGGTCCATATCCGACTGGGCATAGGCTTTTTCAGCTTCGGCAAATCGCCCCTGGCGGTATAGTTCATCCGGCGACTCGTCGGCCCGGGCGTCGGACGCCGCCCAAATACCGGTGGTTAGCGCGGCCAGAAGCAATAGCTTCGCCCGCGCCAGGGCTGTCTTGCCCCCGGCAGCCGTTTTCTGCCGGACGCGTTCATCGACGAATCCCTCCACCAGCAACAGAATAAAGGCGGCCAGAACAAACAGGGAAAAGCGCTCCTCGTAGACTTTGATTTTACCGCTCTTTAGCTCCTGGGCCTGGGTCTCGGATTTGATGCCGTCAAAATATAAAACATCCAAATCCAGGTCCCCGGCCACGGAACGCACATAGGTCCCGCCGGTCATGGAAGCGATATTTTTCAGACCTTCTTCTTCCAGTTTGGATAATATCAGGTTGCCCTGAGCGTCTTTCTTGAAACCGCCGCTGCCGTCAAGCTCGGGAATCGGACCGCCGCCGACGTCGCCAATCCCGAAAACATAAATTTTAACGCCTTTGGCCGCAGCCTGCCGGGCCCCGCTAATGCCCCGGTTTTCATTGTCTTCCCCGTCTGTGATCAACAAAATGACTTTATCTGTGGGGGATTCATCATCAAAGGCGGAAATGCCCACATCAATGGCGGCCCCCAGGTCCGTGCCCGGAACCGGTATCAAATCCGGCTGCAAAGCGCTTAAAAACATATCGAGGGCGGCATAGTCGAGGGTCAGGGGGCATTGGATGAAAGCGGCGCCTGCAAAGGCCACCAGCCCCACCCGATCGCCCTGGACGACCTTGATGAAATCCAGGATTTCACGCCGGGCCCGCTCCAGCCGGTTGGGGGAGATATCTTCCACCAGCATGCTGGGTGAAACATCGATCAAGAGCATAATATCCACGCCCTTTTGGCTGACCTCCTCGTAATGGCTTCCCCAGCGGGGGCCGGCCAAGGCAAAAAGTATCAAACCCAGCGACAGCAGCAACAGCACGGCTTTTACAAACCGCCGACCGCGATGATTATGCGCCGCAAGCCTTGCCAGAAGATGCTCATCGGCAAACACCTGCAACGCCCTTTTCTTTTTGCGGCCCTGGAAAATCAGCACCACGGCCGCCAGGGGCAGCAGCCAAAGCAAGTTGAGCATCCATAGGTTCGACAGGTTCATGGAACGGTCCTTAATACAGTCGATTTCAAAATAATCTCCAGACCGAGCAGAATCAGAGCCGGCACCAGAAAATAGGGGTAGAGTTCACGAAAATGGAAAAATTCTTTGACTTTAACCTCGGTCTTCTCGGCCCGGTCGATAATATCATAAATCTCCGCCAGCCCTTCGGTATCAGTGGCCCTGAAGTATTTGCCGTCGCCGATCTCGGCAATCTTGCGCAGGGTGCCTTCGTCCAGATCAACATTGCGGCGCACGATGCGGGTTCCGATCAGGGATTTTACCCGAAAGGGGGCCGGTCCCCTGCCGCCCACGCCGATCGTATAAATTTTGACGCCCAACGCCTGGACGGCTTCGGCCGCCTGCTGCGGCGTCAGATCGCCGGCATTGTGACGGCCGTCGGTCAACAGAATTAAAATTTTCGACTCGGCTTTCAGGTCTTTCAGTCGTTTGCCGCCGATTGCCAGCGCGGAGCCGACAGCCGTCCGATCCCCGGCCATGCCGATGGTCATTTTTTCCACCAGGCCCAGCAGCAATCCCTTGTCCAGGGTCAGGGGTGCCTGGGTAAAGGCCTCCTCACCGAATACCACCAGCCCGATGCGATCGACCTCTCTTTTTTGAATAAACTCGCTGACCACCTTTTTAACAGCTGTCAGGCGGTCCACCGGTTCGTCATCAAGCTCAAAATCCAGGGCCCGCATCGATCCGGAAGTGTCGATGCACATGACGATGTCCACACCCGGCGATCGAATTTCACGCGAGACATTGTAAAACTGCGGCCGTGCGGCGGTCAGAACCAGCAGCACCAGGCAGGCAGTCCGCAGAAAAACCGGCAGGCGTCGCCAGATAAAGCTGCCCGTATTGGCCAGATCGGCCAGGCGCGCGGTCATTGAATGGGTGATGGCCGCCGGTTTTTTCATCCATTCAAAAAGCAGGTAACCGACCACCCCCGTCAATAGCGCGAGCAGCACCGGGTAGGCAAATCTGAACATCATTTCGATACCTCCCGGGAAGGCGCTTTTTCATGATCACCGGCCGGGCGTGCACTGGATTCCCGAATATAGGCCAGCGCCGCTTTGATATCCGCTTCCTTGCGGGCCGGGGTGGGCACACTGTCGGCAAATTTGACCAGATCCGCCTGCTGCAGCAGGGGAATCAGCTTGCGATCCTGTGCGGTGCTGATGTGCCGGGCAATTTCTTCGGTCGTATACTCGGCGGCCGGAAAATTGCGGATGGCCTCCAGGTAACGCCGCATGATTTCAGAAAAGGAAAAATAAAATTTTTTTACCCGGCCGTTTTCAAAATAGCCTTTGGATTCCAGGCTGCGGAGCTCCCGGCGGGCACGAATATCGGGCGGTTCCGAGTATTGACCCATCACTGTCGGTTTCCGATGCCTTTTATACCACCAGAACAGCCCCGCGCCGATCAGAATCAAGGCCAGAACGACGGCCAGCCAAAGCAGGATGCTGAGCCAGATGGTCTGGGTCGGGACGATGTCGCGAATGGGGCGCAACGGAATCCCTTCTGCTTTCTGGCCGATATTTGATACGGCCTGGATCGAAACCGGCTCGGTTGTCAAATGCTGGATTTGTCCATCGGCGTCCAAATAAGGCAAGCCGATGGGCCCGGACTGCCAGGGCTCCACCTGATCGAACAACAGTTGTATTTTAATATGTCCGGGTTTGTTGATTTGCTTTAGAATGCTGAGCTCATCAAGGCCTTGCACTTCCGGATCGTCCGGCAGTTGTCCGCCCTCCGGCAGTCGGTAATCCAGCGCGAGCCAGAACACCCCGCCCACCGGAACCGATGTTTGGTCCAGGGTAGCGGTTAGTCCTCCAGTATCGACTTTCCCTGTATCAGCAGCCCATGAGATCCAGGGAACGCAGATCAAGATAAATAGAAAAAAAGTGGGAAGTCGGAGACAGAAATGCGGATTGCGGATTGCGGATTGCGGAATGAAGGATCGTATCATCCAAAATTTTTGAAGAGTTATTTTTTTTAACTCCAAGTTCAATCTACTCCTATTTCCACGTGCCAACTTCAATCTTGCCTCCCAACTTTCCAGCCGTCCAGCCTGCATGCTTCTCAGCCTCCCAGCCTTCAAGCTTCCCAGCATTCCAACCTGCCAGCTTACCGGCGTTTAAACTGTCCTTAACTATCTGCTATGAGCTGCAGCCTATGAGCTCTATTTCCGACTTCCCACTTCTATTTTCCCACTTCCGACTTCGAAATATTCCCACTTTGCCTCGCCTGAGCTTGTCGAAGGCCGCATTCCGACTTCCCACTTCACCTAATCCTTTGACTCCGGCGGTTAAACAGTCGTGTCAAGGGATCGACTGCGGAGCGATTGGTGTAGACGGTTTCCATATCAACGCCGGCCTTTTTGAACAGGGCGGACAACCGGTCGGTATGTTGCCGCTGATAGTCGGCCCATTTTGCCCGCAGTGATTTGCTGCTTGTATTTATCAGGGCTACCTGTCCGGTTTCCGGGTCCCGCATGGTCATCAAGCCTAAATTGGGCAATTCATCTTCTGAAGGATCGCACAGTCGGATGACGGTGAGATCATGTTTTTTTGCGGTCAGTTTGATGGACCGGTCAAATCCGGCGTCCATGCAGTCGGAGATTAAAAACACAATCGCCTGTCGCTTGACGACCCGGTTCAGATAATTGAGGACCTCATCGATGCTTGTCGTCAATTCCTGTGGTTCATAGGTAAAAATTTCCTTGATCAGCCGCCAGACGTGGGACGCGCCTTTTTGGGGCGGGATGTACTTTTCAACTTGGGAGCTGAACAGAATGGCGCCCACCTTGTCATTGGTTCGGATTGCCAAAAAAGCCAGCATACCCGCGATTTCAGCCAGCAGCTCCCGTTTGAATTTGCTTTTGGTGCCAAACAGGTGGGAACCGGACAAATCCAGCAGGAGCATCACCGTCAGTTCGCGCTCCTCATGAAAAACCTTGACAAAAGGATGCCCGAAGCGGGCGGACACATTCCAGTCGATGGTGCGGATATCATCCCCGGGCTGATATTCACGAACCTCGGCAAATTCGATGCCCTGGCCTTTGAAGGCGCTCTCGTACTGGCCGGCGAACAGGTCGTTGGCCAGATAGCGGGTTCTGAAATGAAATCCCTGGATTTTTTTCAGTTGCTCTTCGGTTAGCATACTATTCCTGCTCGACTTGCGAGTTATCTGGAGCAACACCTTTTATTATGCGAAGTGCTGCAACGCTAGCGACGGTGTGCTGGGAAGCCAGGAGGCGAGGATGCTGGAAGGCAAAAAGCCAGTAAAATTCAATAACCGAAAAGATCCAAACATCTCAGCTTGCCGACCTCCAAGCTTCCAGGCCTCCCAGCCCATGACATTATAACTTTCACCTTCTACCTTCGGTAGTCTAGCTTTTGCTTTCAGCTTTCAGCATTGAGCTTTGAGCTTCTTTGCTTTGAGCTTCTTTGCTTTGAGCTTCTTTTGCCTTGAGCTTTTTTTCCCTACACCTTAAACCTTACACCTAATACCATCCGCTTATGCCGAATGCCGAACACCGATCTGTTACATCCAGCATCCAGAATCGAGTATCGAGCTAGGGTACTTCAATCCTTTCTAAAAGCACTTCGATCAGGTCATCGGTGCTTTTGCCTTCGGCTTCGGCTTCATAACTTAAGATGATCCGGTGCCTCAGCACGTCCGGTGCCATGGATTTAACGTCCTGTGGGGTCACATAGCCTCTGCTGCTTAAAAAGGCGTGGGCCCGGGCCGCCGTTCCCAGCCAGATAGATGCCCGGGGAGAGGCGCCGTAACTGATCATCGAGCCGATATCGAGCCCGAAATTGTCTGGATTTCGGGTGGCACCGGACAACTGCACGATATAGTCCGTGATTTTTTCCTCCATGTGAATCGAGTGCATGGCCTCCCGGGCCGAGTCAATATCAGAAACTTCCACCACCCCGGATATGTTGGCGGCTGCCTCGTTGTAAACCCGGTGCATGATTTCCTTTTCTTCTTCGGCCGAAGGATAATCCACCTTAATTTTTAGCATGAACCGGTCGATCTGGGCTTCGGGCAGGGGATAGGTGCCTTCCTGCTCGATGGGGTTCTGGGTCGCGAGCACCAAAAAGGGATTGTCCAAGCCGAAGGTCTGCCGGCCGATGGTTACCTGGCGCTCCTGCATGGCTTCCAGCAGTGCGCTTTGAACTTTGGCCGGCGCCCGGTTGATTTCGTCGGCCAAAATGATATTGTTGAAAATAGGGCCTTTTTTAATCTCGAAGGTGCCGTTGTCCGGTCGATAGATCTGGGTGCCCAGGATATCCGCCGGCAACAGATCGGGTGTGAACTGGATCCTTTGAAACGATGTTTTAATAGCCGTGGCCAGGGTTTTGACGGCGGTTGTTTTTGCCAAACCAGGCAGTCCCTCCAGCAGCAGATGCCCGTCACAGAGCAGTCCGATGAGCATGCGATCCAAAAGCCCTCTCTGGCCGACAATAATTTTTTCGACTTCAGCCATAATCTGGCGTACAACGACGCTTTCTTTTTCAACTCGTTGTGTGATTTCCTGGATATCCATCGATCGTCATCTCCTAATTTTTCCCATAATTTATCCGCCCGGTAATTTGGCACACGCAGGATCATACACTACAGCTCTGAAAACTGGCGGCAGATGCTATATCGAAGCCCTGGCGGATAAATTATATTATGCTGCGCATGCTCTTAAATTCAGACCTAGTAATTTAGTTTGAAAAAATTGCCCTAAGATTTTGCACATCCCGGAATTGCAAAAATTTGGACATGGGTCTAATTTAGGAATTCAAGAATTGAGGAATTGAAGGAATTCTAACATTTATAATGTATTGATTTTATCGTTTAATCCCTTAATCCCTGAATTCCTAAATTCCTCAATCCGGCTTAAATCGATATAGAACGAGTCCCAAAAAGTTGACCCAGTTCAAGAGTAAATTACAAAGTCTGCGTGTCTGAACCATTTAATTGTAAAAAATTTCAATAAGATGTCAAGACCTGATTCGCTGATAATTACCTTGAATTTTGCCCGCTCCGTCTTATCGTTTTCTTATGCCAAGGACATTCAAAATTATCATTGCGACGTTCGCATTGAGCCTTGTCTGCATCGCAGCTCCAATCCTCGCGGCCGGATTTTCGCTGGAATATTCAATCGGTTTCAACGGCCGGTTTCAGGTCGATAGTTGGACCCCTTTGAGTGTGGTAATCGATAACCGGGGCCGGGCCGCCGCCGGCCGACTGGAGGTGATCGTGACCTCCGGCAGCGAGTATCACGGCGATGTCCACCGGACCGTCTACACAGCGGAGGTCGATCTGCCGCAAAATTCAAAAAAACGTTATGCCTTTGCCGTCGAAATTAAATCCTTTACCCATGATCTGATCATCCGACTGAGGCAGCAAGATGAGCTTATTTATGATAAATCCATCGATTTAAGACCCCATTTCACTGAAAAAAAATTGGCAGTCGTTGCCAGCAATTTCGTGGCGCCGGATGTACTGTCGGTGTTGCCGCATCACCTTTATCCGGTCAGTGTCCGTCCGAATGCCTTGCCGGAGGACTGGTACGGTTATGATAGCGTCAACCTGCTCATCCTGGATGCCGACACGATAAGACAGCTGCGCAACCGCCAGTTTCAGGCGCTGACTCAGTGGCTAAATCAGGGCGGATACCTTATCGTCGGGACCGGTCTGAACTATGGCGCATTGGGGAACAGCCGGCTGCAATCCATGATCGGAATACGCATCGCCGGGCACCGGCAGCTTTCCGAGCTTAAGTCCCTGGGACCGTTTTGCAGTCGCGAGCTTACCGGCAACGACCCGTTTCTCGTGCTGGATACCAGGATTGAGAATTCTACCATCCTGGCTTTGGAAAATGACATCCCCATTGTTACCCGTAAAAACCTGGCACAGGGTCAGATCATTTTCCTGGCCTTTGATTTCAATGCCCCGCCCTTCAGCCGGTGGGATGGCCGGCGTTTGTTTTGGAACAAAATTCTGGCCTTGAAGCCGATCAACGACCGGCCGCTGATCGAAGTCGGTGATCAGCAGGTCGTGCGATCCATGCTGGCCGGCATGCCGCTCAAATTTCCGGCCTATAGATCTGTGATCCTATTAGTAGCGGCATATTTCATTTGCCTGTGGTTTTTGTTGAAAAAGGTGAACGCGCCCGGCAAGGGCCGCTGGCTATTGAGCCTCTGCTTTTTGTTGATGATTGCCCTTTTTACGTCGATTGCCTACTGGGCCATGTATCTTCCCAACCTGCAGCAAAAATTTTCCTACAACACCTTTTATCAAATACATGTCGGCGAACCCAATGCTCCGGCAGAGGCTCAATATTTCATCGGGCTGTATTCATTAAAAAATCTGGTCTACAGCGTGCATTTCGGGCCGCTGGCCGCCCCGGTTAACCATATTATCTCCGAGCAGTCTGACGCGAAAATCCCCAACCCCTATGTACTGCAAAAAACGGACGGCGGGCAACATATTGTCGGCTCACTCCGGCGCTGGTCCTACAACTTTTACAAATTGAACCTGCACGTGGCTTCGCCCCTGGCGGGCCATGCCCGGCACGATAAAACCGTCATGACCCTGACGGTGAAGAACAGATTGCCGCACAATCTGGTCGACTGCCTGATCTACTACCGGAAAAGATTTTTATGGGTCGGGGACATTCCGGCCGACGATCGTCATATACTAAAAATCAATCTGGCAAAATTAATGAAAATTGAAAATTTCGGGGAGCACCAGGTCGATTCCATAATCAAGCGCCTGCAACACAAGGGATCTGATGGATACCTGCAAGAGACACAAAAAAATCTCATCCCGGAATTGCTGCATGGCATTCATCATCGGTACAGGGCCCACTCCGATCGCATGCTTCTGATCGCATGGATGCCGGCTGATCTGATACAGCCGCAATTCAACGGGGCCCATCCCCCGGGAGCCGGCATAACCATGATCAACTGGGAGCTTCCCGTGGAGACAGCCTTATGAAATATTATTTTTTAACGGATGAGTCTGAGAAATCCCTGGCCCCCTTTTTTTCAAGACATGTGCTGGGCAGCCTTACGGCCGCCGTCGGGATTGCGGCCCTCGTTCTGGTCGTATTCTGGTCCCGGCAGTCATTGGCCGAAATTTTAGCTGTCGGCAATGTACCGACCGTATTTTTTCTCGTTTTTGCAGCAACCCTGCTGGCGGTCTCTTATGTCAATCTATGCTGCGGCGCGGGTGAACTGGTTCGAAGATCCTATCTTATCATGAACTATCAGACCGAAGAACCGGTCCATGAGAAAGAAATCGCCTTTTATCGCTACGGTCTGATTGAATTTTTTTTGCATACGGCCTTGCTGCTGCTGCCCTTTTTGCCCTTATTGTCCCTATCGGCCTTCAGTTCTGCGGTTTCCCTGGCTTCTTTCACAATGGCTGTTTCCATCTTGTTCACGACATCTTTGTTTTGCCGATTCTCGGGCTTTTTAGTGTATTTGATCTGGGGGAGATCGAGCACTCTCGGCTACTTTGTCGCCCGGGCGCAAATGATCGTTTTTGTCATTGCGACCATCTTTGTTGTTCCGGTTGTCAATCCGCTGCGGCTGCTTTACCAGTTGAATCTAAGCCCCGACGAGCAGGGCGGTGCATTTGCCATTTATACCGCGGTCGTGTCATTTGCCATATTGGTCCTGGTTCTGGTAAGTAATGCGATGGTAAACCGACATATGAAGAGAAGTGGCGGTTCAGAGGTTAAAGGGTTCTAGGTTCTGGGTTCTAGGTTCAGAGGTTCAAGGTTTAGAGGTTCTGAGTTCCAGAGTTCAAGGCTGCTTCTGGTCGCGGAGAGAACAGTTTGATCGAAAATGAAACTGTGCCAAACCGGCGTAGTTTCTTATGAGCGCTGCCTCTGGCCAAAATACGGCCAGTCTGATCTAAGAAAAGAAACTAATGAACGTCGAACATCGAACGTCCAACATCGAACATCGAATAATGTACTATAGCTATTTAAAATGACTGAGCGAGGCGAAACCATCCTTCGAAATTTGTTATTCGATATTCTGCGGTTCTGCGGTTCGCTTTTAACGTTTCATATGAGGGGTTCTGGGTTGAGGGATTCTGGTGTAAGTCAAAAATCGTTTGAAAAAACGGATTCGCCCGCAGGGATACCTGACTGAACGATTTCAGCTCACTAAAAGTGATAGTTAACCCTGAACCTTCAACATTGAACCCAGAACCCGGAACCTTGAACCCTAAACCTTGAACCTTCAAACCCATACGGAGTATGCCACGTGCGTGTCGACACCGAGTTTAACCGGCAAATCGCCAAAATTAAACGACGGCTTGTTTTCCAGGCCGTGCACCGCGTGCTGCTCCATGCCTTGTTGATCTTTTTTGCGGTCAGTATAATATACTTTTTTCTCGGGCTGGCGAAAATTGCCGATTACCAGGCTAATGCGACCTGGTACGTGCTCCCCATGGGACTTTCTCTTTCAGCGGCGTTAATCATCGGCCTGGCTACCCGAAGCAGTATTTTAAATATATTAATCAATCTCGATCGCCGTTTAAAACTGCAGGACCGGGTCAGCACGGCCTATGAATATCTTGCGCTGAAAAAGAAATCAGAATTTACCGAATTGCTGATAGACGACGCCGCGGCCAGGTTGCGTCAATTCAAAATGCAGCAGCTCGTTCCGGTCAATTTCTCACTTCTGCATCTGTTGACAATCATTTTATTCATCGTCAACCTGCTCCTATATTCCGGTCATTTTTTCGCGCCGGATTTCAAAACGACCCGCCAGGAACTGGCCCGGTTGGAAAAGGCCGGACAGTTGCTGAATAATTATTTGATCAAACGAATCGGCGACAAATCCTCGCCGCAACCCGCATCCCGGTCCGGTTACACCGAGAAACTGGAGCAACTCAGCCAAAAACTCAGTGACCGTGCAAACCCCTTGGAGCAGCGCCTGGCGGCCCTGGACGGTTTGCTGGAAGAGGTCGACGGCGAACAAGCCCGTTTGGCCCGGGAACTGGGCACCAGACTGGATGCGGCTGATATCGACAGGATGCCTACTGCGAAATCGCCTGATCTGGCGAATTTGTCGTCAAGCCAGTTGGAAAAGCTCAAGGGGATTCTCAACAGAGCACTGAACAACCGCATACCCGATTCCATCAGTCAGCCGATTGAAACGCTTCAGGAACTGGACAGCATCGAGAACCTGCTATCCCGAATTCTCGATGATCTCAAAGACGGCCAGGCCAATACGGATGATTCCATCCTGGCCGCTGAAACTGAAGAAGGGCAATCACCTCAACCCAATGAATTGCCTGATGACGAACCCGGTGCGCCGGGCATGTCTTACCCGAGCGGCGATTTTTTTGGTCGCGACCCAAACACGGAGGAGCGGGCCGGCCGGCAGCATTTCGGGAAAGGGCGCCGGGAAGAGAATGGCTGGCAGGATGAAATGGAGCCGCCGGGGGAACTTTCAAATGCCGCCGGGGACGCCAAATCAAAGGCTGCGAGCAATCCGGGCCGGAGCCTTGCAAAAGCGAAGGGCTCCGCCAGTCAGGACAAAACGGCGTCCTCTCCGGCCAAAACTTATCTCATTCAAATTCGCGCTTTGACGGATCCGGGCGAAGCCAGCCTAAAGGAAGATGAGATATTTAGAACCTATCGCCAGGAAGTTGAAAGCATTCTTCAAAAAGAAAATATTCCGGCCAATTACCGTGAATACATCAAAAATTACTTTATTTCGATTGGCGTCAACACGGAAGAAAATGCCCATGAATCTCAATGAAGAAGTCCAATCCGTCAGGAATAATTTCGATCTGATTGTCAATGAGCTGGCAAAAATCGTTGTCGGCCAGGAAACCTTGATCAAACACATTTTCATTTGCCTGCTTTGCGGTGGCCATGCTTTGATCGAAGGCGTCCCGGGGCTCGGCAAAACACTGCTGGTTCGGTCGCTGAGCAAAATACTGGATCTCAACTATTCCCGCATCCAATTCACGCCGGACCTGATGCCGGCCGATATACTCGGGACCAATATGGTCAAAGAGGATGGCAAGGGCAATCGTTTTTTCGAATTTTACAAGGGGCCGATTTTCGGCCAACTTATCCTGGCCGATGAAATTAATCGGGCTAGCCCCAAGACCCAATCGGCCCTCCTGGAGGCGATGCAGGAAGGCAAGGTAACTGTATTCGGATCTCAATATAATTTGGAGCCGCCCTTTATGGTGCTGGCTACCCAGAACCCGATCGAGATGGAAGGAACCTATCCGTTGCCCGAAGCCCAGATCGATAGATTTTTCTTCAAGCTCAAAATGACCTATCCCAATCGGGATGAACTCCAAAAAATTTTGGATAAGACCACCGATGATTATCAATTTGAGCTCAAGCATGTCATTGGGGCCGATTCCATTCGCAAAATGAAAACACTGGTAAAAAAAGTGCCGGTGGCGGACCACGTCAAGGATTTCGCCACCCGCCTGGTGTTGGCCAGTCATCCCGACAATAAGCAGGCCACCGACCGCGTGAAGGAGTACATCCTGCTGGGATCAAGCCCGCGCGGTTTGCTGAGCTTGATCCTGGCCGGCAAAGTATCCGCTTTGGTGGACGGACGCTACAATGTCTCAAGCGAGGACATCAAAACAGTCGCCAAACCCGCCTTGAGGCACCGCCTGGCGCTCAACATCCGGGGCGAAACCGAAGGCCTGGATACGGATGAACTAATAGAGGAATTACTGGTAAACTTAGATGGGGGATAAATGATCGGCGTTCGGCGAACTCGATGTTTGATGCTGGATTTTACGGATCGGCGTTCGGCATTCGGCATTCGGTGTTCGGCAAAAGGATAGAAGCTCAAAGCTCAAGGCTGAAAGCTGAAAGCTGAAGACAATAGGCAAGGGGGGTAAGGTATACGGTTTAAGGTTTAAGGTGTAAGGTCAAAAGCTCAAGGCAAAAGAAGCTGAAAGCTCAATGCTGAAAGCTCAAAGGAAAAAAAGAGGGGTCGGGTAGAAGGTGAAAGTTATAAAGTCATAGGCTGGAAAGCGGGGAAGCAGAAGTTATCGGTATAAAGTAGATGGTTGAGGGTAGACGGCAATTGCAGGCCAGAAAGCTTGGAGGCTTGAAGGCCAGCAAGCCGAGGTTAACGGGCAGATCATATTCGAGGAAATGCAGATTCAATAGGCGATTGAAGGATTCCGATTTCGTAATTCTGTCATTGGTTTTCTGTCCTCTGTCTTCTGATATCTGTCCTCTGACCTCTGACCTCTGACATCTGCCCTCTGACATCTGTCCTCTGTCCTCTGTCATCTGTCCTCTGTCCTCTGTCATCTGTCCTCTGTCCTCTGTCCTCTGACTTCTGCGTGCCGCGGCGTAGCTCGAAGAGCGAAGACGGGTCTTCTGTCCTCTGACTTCTGCGTGCCGCGGCGTAGCTCGAAGAGCGAAGACGGGTCTTCTGTCCTCTGACTTCTGCGTGCCGCGGCGTAGCTCGAAGAGCGAAGACGGGTCTTCTGTTCTCCGACACCCGAAACCTGAAACCCAAGAATAATAACCATGTCCGACCAACTCGACACCTTCATCGACGATGAGTTCCTGAGGCAACTGGAAAAACTGAAGATTGTCTCCCGCAAAAGTACGCGCAATCCGCGCCGGGGTGAATATCGCTCCTGGCAAAGCGGCGAAGGATTCGAGTTTCTGGACTTCAGAAAATACCATCTGGGTGATGACCTGCGCTATGTGGATTGGAGTGTCTACGGCCGCCTGGACAAGCTGTTTATCAAACTATTTCATGCCGAAAAAGGCCAGACAGCCCACATCCTGTTGGACACAAGCCGCTCGATGGGCAGCGGTACCCCGTCCAAAGATATTACGGCAAAAAAAATTGCGGCCGCGTTAAGCTACATCTGCTTGTCAAACTTGGATAAAACCGGGCTGATGGCCTTTAACAATCGAATCGTCAAAACCAAACCACCGGCCCGGGGTAAATCACAATATCTTGAAATGCTTAAATTCTTTCAATCTCTGCAGCCGACCGCCCAAACGGATCTCAACGGCACCCTGAAGGAATACGCCGCCATCTGCAAAAATCCCGGCATTGCCATCGTGATCAGCGATTTTTTTGATCCGGGGGGCTATCAGGACGGCTTGAAGGCACTGGCTTACCGGGATTTCGATATCAATTTGATTCAGGTGTTGGATCATGAAGAACTCTCCTGGTCCAAGACCGGCAATCTGCTTCTCAACGATTGTGAAACCGGCGAAAGAAAAGCGACCTTCGTCGATAAGGATTTATTGCAGCGATACCGCCAAAAAATAAACGGATTTATCGCCGGCATCAAAAACTATTGCGGTCACTATGGCATGAACTATTTCCTGTGCGACACCCGGATACCATTTGAAAAGCTTTTGACGGACTATCTCTCCGAAGGGGCGCTGTTCCGTTGAAAAAGGCATTGCTGACAGCAGAATATGGTCGGCATATTCCAGCGTTCTGCTCTATCGAGAATGGTATAAGGTGTAAGGTTTAAGGTATAGGGTTTTATTAGGACGCAGATTAACTCAGATATTCACGGATTTGATTAGATAAAATCGGATTTCATCCTTTTCTCAATCCGAAATCCGCATTCCGAAATCCGAAATCGATATAGGTAATCATCTAAATAACTATTTTGATACCATGCAATTTTTAAATCCCTACATGCTGCTCACACTGGGAATCATCCCCGTTCTCATCGTCATCCATACCCTGAAACCGAAACCCAGGCCGGCTGAGGTCACCAACCTTTTTTTGTGGCATGAAATATTAAAAGAACGAAGCCACAGCCTAAGTTTCAAACGCTTAAAGAAGAACCTGCCGCTAATTTTGCAGATCCTGATCGTAGTCCTGACGGCCCTGGCGCTGGCCCAACCAACCTGGACCTACATGACCGCCAAAAAGGGCAATATGGTTTTAGTTATTGATACAAGCGCCAGCATGAAAACCATCACCGGCTCCGGCATCCGCTTTGACCTGGCTCGCAGCAAGGCGCTGCAGCTGTTAGAGAAACGGGACAGCGGCCAACAAGTTCTGATAGTCGAAGCCGGCAAGAAGCCCGTAGTTACCACCGGCTTTATCGACAATACCAATCAAGCGCGGGATCTGGTCAAAAAACTGCGGCCTGCAGACGTGCCGTCCGACTTGGAATCCGCCATCTACCTGGCGCTTTCCTTTGTCGATCCGGCGAAGGAAGACTTGCTTTATCTGATTACCGATGGTGCCGGCCGGGACTTGGCGGACCTGGTAGCGCGGCATCCGAAAATAAGACCGGTCATCATTGGCGGCGGGGAACATAACCTCGGCATAACGAAATTCGAGTTCCGGCAGCATGGCGATCTCAGCGACCACTACGAATTCATGCTCGAGATTAAGAATTTCGACCTTTCTCCAGCCGAGAGCACTATCCGTTTGTCGGTTGACCGCACCGTATTGGTTGATCGCGTGCTTTCATTCGAAGCCCGCGAAAAGCAAGTCTTGATTATTCCCTATTCGGGAATCATCAACGGAATTGCCAGGGCAACGCTCGATGTCGATGATGACTTTGCCGTCGACAACCAGGCCTTTCTGTCCCTGAATTCCGCCAAGGAGATCTGGATATTGCTGGTGTCAAAAGGCAATCCCTTTTTGGAAAAACTGCTGGCAGCCTACCCCAATTTCAGGGTCAACGCTGTCAAGGAAATCATCCCCTCTTCATGGTCCGAGCAGACAGCCCGCCATGATATCGTTATCATCGACCGCCAGGATTTTCCGGCGACCGAGCGGGGGAACTTTCTACTGATTGATGCCTATTCTCCTTCCATCCCGGTGGTCAATGCCGGCCGGGTGCGTCTGCCCGAGGTCCAGACCTGGAATCGCCGGAATCCGCTGACGGCCAACATCAATCTAAGCGGATTGATCATAGAGGAAAGTGCCAATCTGCAGGCTGACAAATTGAAGCCGGTGGTTGATTCCGCCCAAACAGGATTGATGTTTGCTTTTGAAGAAAAGGGGCTGCGGGCTGTTCTACTGGGCTTTGATATTACCCGGTCCGATCTTCCCGTGAAAGTTGCTTTTCCGGTGATGATGAGCAATATTTTCAACTGGCTCAATCCACACAAACTTGAGTTTTCGGTCATGCAAACCCGGGCCGGAGACGAATTTGAGATCTATGTCAATCCTGGTACGGAAACCATATACACCCGGGCGCCATTTGAAAAATGGGATAAACACCAGGTGAAGACCAATCCCTTCAGGTATTTAAACACGGGTCGGGTAGGCGTCTATACGGTGGCTGAAAACGGCAAAGAGCGATATTTTACCGTAAACCTGGCTGATGAGTCCGAGTCCGACATAAATTCGGTATTTCTGTCACCTCCGACCGATCAAAACGGGCGGCCTGCAAGTTCAGAAAAAATCGCCGCCCGCCGGCCCTTGTGGACATTTCTTATCATACTGGGTTGCGGTTTGCTGATGGTCGAGTGGTTCGCATGGCTGAAGCTTAAGCCCTAATTGAGCGAAATACGCTCAATTAGGTGTGATTAGTTATTTGTTATTCGTTATTAGTAGTGGCTAAAAATCTGAAATTAGGTCTTTCAAATCTACTACATATAAGAATCGATCTGATTCCACTCAAACCAATAGCCAAGAACCGATAACCAATAACTTCCAAGTGGTGGTCTGTTGGTTATAAAGACGGCATCTATTTTATAATATAATTAAGTTATTCTGAATATATGAATTTCAGGAAATTTCTTATGTGCTTACCCGGTAAGCCCAAGTTATTACAAAAGAAAATTGTGGTAGCGGCTTGCAGCCGCGAATTAGAACGATCGCGGCTGCAAGCCGCTACCACCAAAACCAATACACTTGTTCTTCCCAGATATCCGCGTTTCCATATTCCCACAACAGACAACGGACCACGGACAACAGACGACAAACAACTTACAACATATACCAGTCACTACGGCTTTTCTAAATAAAAATGACATATACCCTGGATAAACCAATATACCTTATTATTTGTCTCCTAATACCGTTTATCTGGTTGATGATGAAACGGTCATCGACCGGGAGGCGATGGTCCAATTCGAAAATCATGGTCGGCGTCCTGCGATCTTTTCTGGTAATTGTTTTGGGACTGGCTTTAGCGGACCCCCAAAAATTGGGCCACTCCGATCAGGTCAATGTTTTTTTCTGCCTGGATGTTTCGGAAAGCATTCCGGCTGACCAAAGGCTCAAAGCCGAAGCTTTTATTAAACAGGCTGCGGCCCGAATGCAGGGGGAAGATCGGGTCGGTCTGGTCGTATTCGGCCAGCATCCTTCCATCGATATACCCTTGAATTCCGAGGTCGAGGCCCTGAACATAAAATCCATCGTAAATCCTCACAACACCAACATCCATGATGCGCTGCAGCTGGCCATCGGTAGGCTGCCCCACCAGGGAAAGAAGAAAATAGTACTGTTTAGCGACGGCAATGAAAATATGCTGGAATCGCGCAACATGGGCTATTTAGCCGGATCCCTCGGCATTGAAATTTATCCGGTGCCGCTCGCCACCTGGTTTGGCAAGAATGAGGCCTTTATTCAATCTTTGGACACACCTGCCAATGCCGCTTTAGAGACGCCGTTTGAAATCAGGCTGGCCATCGTCAGTTCGGAAAAAAACAGCGGAGAACTCGTTCTGATTAAAAACGGGAATCTGCTCGCCCGACGGTCGGTTGCATTAAAGGCCGGGACCAACATCGTAACCTTCGCCGATATGCTTTCCGACCCCGGCCTCTACCTGTACCAGGCTGTGATGAATTTTTCAGACGATACGTTTTACCAGAACAATGAGGGCCTCTCCTTCACGAAAGGTACCCGACAAGCGCGAATCTTGTACCTGACCGATAAAAAGCCGGGATCCACTCACCTGATCGACGCGCTGCGGGTGCAGGGGTTGGATATTGACCGCAGGCAGATTAAGGATGTCCCGGGCTCGCTGCACGGATTTGTTGATTACAACGCCGTTATTCTTGACAACGTCTCGGGACGGTCGACCTCATTTTCAACCATGGAGCAAATTGAAAGATACGTCAAGGATACCGGCGGCGGGTTGATCATGCTCGGCGGCGATACGAGCTTCGGGGCCGGCCAATATAAGAAGACTCCGGTGGAAAAGGCCTTGCCGGTTTATATGGATACGCCTACGGATATCCAGCTATCCGAGTTGTATCTGATCTTCGTGATCGACAAATCATCCAGTATGACTTCCAGCTACAAGGATAAGAGTAAGCTGGAACTGGCGAAAATTGCAGCGTTTTCATCCATCGAAATGCTAAACCCGATCGACAGCGTCGGTATTGTGACGTTTGACACCGAGTTTAGCTGGACAGTTCCGATAACCACCGCCGATGAACGCCAACAAATAGCCGAATACCTGTCTCGGGTAGCAGAAGGCGGGGGTACTGATTTGTATCCGGCCTTGCAAGACGTTCAACAGGTTCTCGCTCGGATTCAGTCCGGGAGAAAACATGTGATTGTCCTGTCCGATGGTGAGACCGAAGAGGCGGATTTTCAATCCCTGGTTAAATCCATGCGCAACTCCGGGATTTCAATTTCAACCGTGTCAATCGGACAGGGCGCCAACCTGGCCTTAATGCAGTCCATTGCCGAATGGGGCATGGGCCGCGCATATTACACCGATGATCCCAACAGTATACCAAAAATATTCACCAGCGAAACGAAAATCATCAGCAAAAAAGCCATCATGGAAAAACCCATGCAGCCGGTAATCAAAAGATCTGATGAAATGCTGCGCGGTCTGATCCAGGACAGTCTGCCGATGATCTATGGCCAGGTAATAACCTATCCCAAGGCAGGAGCCAAAGTGTTGCTCGGCACCGAGCAGGGACCGCTGCTGGCAGCCTGGCAATATGGCCTGGGCCGCAGTGTTGCCTATACATCGGATCTGTCCGGCCGTTGGGGCAAAGACTGGGTGCTGTGGGAGCAATACGGTCGGTTCATATCCCAAATGGTAAAATGGGTCCAACGCAAAGATACGGGCCGGCAGATTACGGCAGCCATAGATCGTAAGGGCCAAAAAAGCAATTTCCTGGTAGATGTCGCCACTGATCAAAACCGATTTATCAACCATTTGGAACTGAACGCCAATGTATTGTTGCCCTCAGGCCGTGATCAAACGATTGCGATGGAGCAAATTGCGCCGGGCAGATATGCCGCCCCTTTTCCGGCCGATGAGATTGGTGCCTATTACCTCAGCGTTTACAGCAACTCCGGCGATTTCGCCGCCACGCCCCGGACCTTCGGTTTTGGTATTCCCTACACGGAAGAGTTTAACAGCACCACTGTGGATGAGAATTTGCTGGCAGACCTGGCCTCGGCCACCAGGGGCAGGGTGCTGTCGATCGACACCATCCCCAGCAATCTTTTTCATGATACGTCGAATTTGGTACCATCCTCTAGTCCGCTTTGGCCCTACCTGATGATGTTCTTTTTGCTGCTGCTGCTGGCAGATGTTGCTGCCAGGAAGCTTTTATAAATTCGCCGATTCCTCTTTTGAGATCCAAGTTTTCAGGTGTTGCGCCGGTTCAGATGACAGAGGACAGAAGACAGAGGACAGAAAACAGAAAACCCGTCTTCGCTCTGCGAGCTTCGCCGCGGCACGCAGAAGACAGATGACAGAGGTCTGAAGGCAGAAGGCAGACTAAAGACATACTAATACGAGCATAGATCTTTAGACACAGTGTAAAATGTAAAATCGAAATTCAGCCTTCACCCCCGCGGTTGCAGGATGACACATCTATCTTAAAAAATTATGGTGAGCCTCTAACGCCGAAAGCCTAACACCGAAGGCCATTTCTTGAACGGCACAAATTCGCTGTTTACTTTGGGTAGCTTTTATGTCTACTTAATTATGGCTTACTCTGTAAGTCCATTGCCCCTATTTCCAGGCGGCCTGCATGAGATCCAGTTCCTTGACGACTTCTTCCGATAACGCTGGCGGGCGATGTTTCATCTTTTCCAATGTAAGCTCTTGAAGGCGTTGATCGAACTTCCGGGCGCCTTCTTTTTTCCATTTGTCGTAGCCCATGCGCTCGAATAGATCGGAATACTTCATCTTGCGGAAATTCTTAAGGGTAAAGTCCTCCGTGAGATAGTGGCCGCCGGGTCCGACGCTGTCAATCAGATCAACGGCCAGCGTTTCCTCGGTGACGGGAATGCCTACCATGTAATGCCTTATGACATCTACGATCTCATCCGCCAGGACCATGAATTCCGGTGAAACCATCGAACCGTGATCCATCCAGCTGCTGCAATCGTGTACCAATCCTGATCCAACGGTGGCGGCACTGAAAATCTGATAGGCGGCTTCAGCACCGGCCTGGGCATCGCAGAATTTCGAATCGGTGGCGCCGGCCGTACCGAAAAACGGTAGGCGGTAATATTGGGCCAATTGAGCCATGGCGGCCGTCATGAGACTCATCTCGATGGCACCATAAGAGAATATTGTGGTTCGCATGTCCATAATCGTCGTGAACGCGCCATATATAAAAGGTGCCCCCGGGTTTACCAGCTGGTGCAGCACTAAACCGCTTAGCGATTCCGCACTTGCCTGGACGACCGTGCCGGCAAACGACGCCGGTGCCGACCCGCATGCCTGAGGCGCGGGAAAATTGATCAGCGGAATATTTTGCTCCGCACAAAACATAATCTTGTCGACCGCCGGATCATAATATACCAGCGGGGATATGGGTTCGGAATAGTGCACGACATAAGGCGCCTGTTTAAAATTTTCCGTGCCGCCGCAAAGCAACAGTGCGATTTCATAAATATCCTTAAGGCTGTTAGTATCCTTGCAGCAAAATACCAGTGGTTTCTCGCAATATTGCATCGTCATGCGCGCCACCACCCGATCAGCGATGTTGGCCGGCATATCGTCGGCCATTCCGATCGTCATGCACCACTGAAAATTGGGTAACGCGTCACATAAGGCCGCGGTCACCTCAACATGCTTGCTGACAAATCGTGTTCGCTCGTGGGTCTGCGGATCCATATAGTCTATACAATCGAGACTCGGACCAAAAAATGATTTATCGCCTTCCAAAAAGACGATCCGTTTACCTGTTCTCGTCCCCAACACCAAGCGCGAAGGGGCTCTTCGTATCGCATTTTCGACCATCCAAGCCGGCAATCGAACTCGATCACCTTGAATTCGGGCGCCGCCTCCGGCGAGAACTTCCAGCGCCCCGGGGTGAGTTATTTTAAATCCAGTCCGCTCGAGAACTTCAAGGGTCGCATCATGAATCCGGGCGATCTGATCGTCATTAATAACCATAAGTTTTGGTTTGAAAAAAAGCTCATCTGAGATCATCCCCATCATATCACCTCCCAGTTAAAATGAATTTGATCGGCAATGCGTGCTCCCTGTCAATCGCCGCCTTTTGATCTCGAATTTTACTAATGAATCAGCGACCACCGGCAGAATCGGGGGTATAAGGCAGGTCCCTCGAATGGGCCGATGCCACACTATGCCGGTAACCGCTGATTTACAAAAACTCAGGTGACAATTTGCCTTATCTGGCTGAGATGGAATTAAAAATAGCAGTCTGAAGTCTGAAGTATTCAGGGCCAAAATGAACTAACTGTAGTAAATTTGCAAGTTAATTGTTACATGTCTATCTATGCAGAGATTAGCCAATGCGCAAACCCACCCACCAAAGCTCAACATCGAACATCATCGGCTACTCCGCAGTAGTCAAGGCCACTGCCCTCCGGGGGCGTCAGCTGTATTTGTAAATTGTCAAACATTCGCCGCAGCCCGAACTCAGATCACTCCCAAATCCGTTCTCAATCATAGGTCGTAACTAAGAGTCAAGAGCAGACTTGACCCCTTGCATTGCCGGTGCCAACCCATACGCTGACAAAAAATTACATTTTGGGGCCAGGGAAGCCCGAGGTGGCAGTGCTAAAGCGGTTAGGCTTTGAACCTGAGTCTTACCTTTGACCTCGGGCTTCTCGCCCCTCGCCCCAGGCCCCTCCGGCCATTTTCTTTTCTGCTTGATTTCCGAATCACGAGCATTTAAATTGTGAAACATTCAGATAATCCCCGACAGAGTTGCTGAATGAAAATCAAACGCCAATTGCAGCTTGAGCCGTTGACCTTGGCCATTGGCCCCATTGATATCCGCGTTAGCTGTTGAATAAAAAGGAGAAAGGCAAAACATTGACCGCATTGCATTCTTATTCCGGCGGAGTTGTCTGGGTGCTGCTGGCTCCCTTGCTTTATGCCGGCATGAGCATATCCGCCAAATTGGCCGGGGCCCATTTGAGTGTCTGGCAGATCGGGGTCGGACGGTTTGTCTTTGGGCTTTTATTGGTTCCGGTAATCGTCAGGAGCTTAGATTTAAATCTCTGGGGGCGACAGCGGTTTTTGCTGATATTGCGCGGTCTTTGCGGATCGGTGGCTTTTTTACTGTTGGTGGCGTCTTTCCAGCGGATCCCCCTGTCGCTGGCCATGGTGCTGTTTTACCTTTATCCGGCCTTTACGACCCTGCTTTCGCCCTGGGTCACCGGCGAACCTCCGGCCAAGCTGAGCTGGCTGCTGATCGGCAGCGCCTTCGTCGGCACCAGCCTAATCCTCTGGCCCCATGAAACCTCGCCTGCTTTAAATTGGGGCCATCTGTTCGCCGTTATCGCATCGGTGCTGTGCGCCCTGACGCTGCTGCTGGTGCGACGACTCGGTAAAGACAACAACATCTACACTTTATTTTTTTATTTGTGCATCACGGGAACCCTCGCCGGATTAGGGCCGTTGCTCGTGCAGGAAACCCCAATTATGCCCCAGACGGCTGCGGCCTGGATGAGTGTTGCCGCCGTAGCCGTCTTTTCGATAGCTGCCCAGCTTACCATCAACCAGGCCCTGATCCGCATCCCCGCCGCAACCGTCAGCATCATGATGACCGCCGAAGTTCCGCTGATCGCCGCCTTTGGCGTATTTTACCTGGGCGAACCCCTCAGCTGGCGCCTGATCGTGGGCGCCTGCCTGATTTTCGGCAGCGGGGTCGGTCTGAATCTGTTGCCGGCCAAACCAACAGCCGGTCAAATCGAGAAAGGAACTTCTTAAATGAAGTTGAATATGAGGTAAACCACGAAATACACTAAACACACAAAAGCAAAAAAAGGTTCAATTTTTAGTTTCGTGTCTTTCGTGTGGTTCGTGGTTCATCCATAATATAAAAGTCTAAATCCATGCTGGTAATAGTTGCCACCTTCATCATCACCAACGCCGGATCCTCTGGGCTCGGATTCTTTATTCCGGCGAATGAACTTCCAGATATTTTAATTCACGGCTGACATCTCGGTAGCGCAGATCCAGATCTCTAAGTTCCGCACGGATTTGGCTGCGCTGCGCGTCAGTCAGATTCGCCGCATACAATTGTTTTTCTCTTTCTCTTGTTTTGCGCTCGATGTTTTTCAGCTGCCGGTGTAAGGAGGCAAGTTCGGCTTCATACTGATAAAGCTCCCGGCCTTTTTCGTAACCGGCACGAAATTCCGGCTCAAGTTCGGGTGGACAGACATAGCGGTAGGCTTTGCCCTGGTACCCCAGTTCATAGCCCTTGGACTCCGAGCAGTAATACTGGATACCTTTGTTGTAGCCGGCGCGAAAACCCGCATCGAGCTGGAGCGGGCAGACCGTATTGAACGGCAGGCCTTTCTGTCCCAGATCAAAGCCGTTTTGCTCCGTACAGTAGGATTTCAAACCCTGGTCATGCCCGGCATAATACGCTTGGCGATCCGCGCTGATGCCATGTTCCAGGCAGGCTTTCGCGCGTCCCTGCAGTGCGGTCCGATTTTTGCCCATGCGACCGTCCGTGCGGCCGAGTTCATACCAATCGGTGACCAGGCAATCCTCCTTGGAAACGGAGGCGCAGCCGGCAACTATCAGTAAAACTGCCATAACCGAAATAATACCTATCAAATTTTTCATCTCTTTTTCCTCACATTGAAGTCGATTGGTCCAAAACCGAAGGTCAGATCATCCTCGTTCATTAAATCCAATCCTTCCGGGTTATTGTAATAATCGACCAATAGGCGGAAAACTTGAGGAAGTTGCCCGGATGAAACTTTTAAAACCGAATTTCGATTATGAATGTTGGATATGGCCATAAAAGGCACAAAAAGTAGATTTCAGAGCTTTATAATTTCAATTCGTTACAAGACTGAAGGGGGAGATAGATGACTTCTTAAAAGAGTGTCATTTGGGAAGGCATTCTGACAACTTTCTCGCAAAGACGCCAAGGCGCCAAGATTATTGATATTTTATATCTTTTTCTTTGCGAGAGATATAATAAATGAGTTTCACACGAGCGCTGCCTCTGGCCAAAAAAACGGCCAGTCTGATCGGAAAAGAAACTTCAAAAAATAAATTTTAGATTTTGGAATGCGGATTTTGGATTTAAGGTATTCTGTCCATTTAAAACGACCGAGCGACGTGTCGAGTCGCAGCCGATGGGGAAGCCTGAAGCGATTCCATCCTTCGATATTCGAAACTCGATATTCTGCAGTTCTGCGGTTCGCTTTTAATGAAGTTTCATAAGAGCGGCGGCCTCGATTCGGCTGAGCTCGTCGCAGGCCGGCTAAAGGGCAGCCGGTCTGATCAAAGATAAGAAACTAATGAACGTCGAACATCGAACGTCCAACATCGAACATCGAATAATGTATTCTGCCTTTTTAAAACGATTGATCGACTTGTGGGGTCGTAGCTCGAAGAGCGAAGCCCCAAGCGATTCTACCCTTCGACATTCTGCGGTTCGATATTCGATATTCTGCGGTTCGCTTTAAATGTAATTTCAAAAGAGGGGTCAGGGAACGAAGGTGTCCTATCCTGACACCTGAACACTGGCACCTGATACCTCCTATATCAGTACATTTGGTGGCATCGGCAACAAATCGTGGCTACGGCACCAATAGCCGCTCAACTGCAGCTGCTGATCACCGATGCCCGAGCACCGGATGCGGCTGGTAGGGCTCGTTCAGAAGCTCAATCTCATCGTCGCTGAGTTGGACGGTAGTCGCTTCGACCGCCTCCTCGATATGGGCGATCTTGCTGGCGCCGACGATGGGAGCCGCCAGTCCCGGCTGATGCAGCAGCCAGGCATAGCCCAGCTTGGCGTTGCTTTCACCGCGCTGAGAAGCAATTTCACTGAGGCGGTCTACCACGGCGAAATCCTCTTCCCGATAATAAAGGTTGCGGGCCAGTTCGTCGCTCTTGGAGCGCTGGGTTTGGCCGGCTTCAATATCGTCGCGCGTGCGGTTGCCGGCCAGAAAACCCCTGGCCAGCGGGCTCCAGGGAATCAGGGCGACTCCCATTTCCCGGCAAAGGGGATTCATTTCCCGCTCCTCCTCGCGGTACAGCAGGTTATAGTGGTTCTGCATCGATACGAACTGTGTCCACCCGTTTGATTCGGCCGTGTACTGGGCCTTGGCAAATTGCCAGGCCCACATACTGGAAGCGCCGAGGTAGCGGACTTTGCCCGCTTTGACCAGATCGTGCAAGGCCTCCATGGTTTCCGCAATGGGTGTCTCATAGTCCCAGCGATGAATTTGATACAGATCGATATAGTCGATGCCCAATCTCTTAAGAGAAGCATCCACTGCCGCGAAAATGTGCTTGCGCGACAGTCCCATTGCGTTCGGCCACTTGGATGACAGATCGGTTAGGCCGGGCTGGAAGGCCAGATCCACCGGGAAGAACACCTTGGTGGCGATCACCACCTCGTCCCGTCGGGTGAACTCCCGCAGTAATTTGCCGGTGAGCTCTTCCGATACGCCGGCCGAATACATATCAGCGGTATCGAAAAAGTTTATCCCCAGCTCAACCGCACGTTTGACAATGGGACGGGATTCGGCTTCCTCGAGAATCCACGGCCGCCACTGCGAAGTTCCATAGGTCATCATACCAAGGCATATGCGAGACACCTTGAGACCACTATTTCCTAAATTGACAAAATCCATGACATCCTCCCTCGTGTGAAATGACGAATGAAGATTGACGAATGACGAATGATGGAATCGCTTGGGGCTTCGCTCTTCGAGCTACGACCCCACAAGTCGCTCAGTCGTTTTAAAATGGACAGAATACCTTAAATCCAAAATCCGCATTCCAAAATCCAAAATTTGCTTTTTTATGTTTCTTTTCTTTGATTAGACTGGACGCTGGCGGCTAAAGGCTGTGTTTTAAAAAAACTGGGCTGTGTTGCGAATCATCCCATGTGTACTCAGATTGCACGCCGCTAAACGGGTGCCCCCTCGACGATCGCCACGCCGGCGCCGGCACCGATCCTGGTGGCTCCGGCAGCAATCATGGCCGCAGCGGTCTCGTAGTCCTTTATACCGCCGCTGGCCTTGACCCCGATGGCAGGGTCGACGGTTTTACTCATCAAGGCTACATCTTCCAGGGTTGCGCCTCCCGTGGAAAACCCAGTGCTGGTTTTAACGTAATCGGCACCGGCTTTTTGGGCGATCTCACAGGCTTTCACTTTTTCATCGTCGGTCAACAGGCAGGTTTCGATGATTACTTTTAGCACAACCGGATTTCTCGCTTCGGTGCGAACGGCCAGAATGTCATTGCCGACCGTATTTAAATCTCCAGCCTTCAGGGCCCCGACATTTAATACCATATCCAGTTCCTGAGCGCCAAATTCAACCGCTTTGCGGGCTTCAAAAGCCTTGACCCGACTGTGCATGACACCCAGCGGGAAGCCCACCACGGAACACACCGCAACCTCTGTTTCCCTGAGCTTTTCCGCCACATAGGCCACTCGGCCGGAGTTAACGCACACGGCTTTAAAGCCGTATCGGACGGCTTCCTCACAAAGTTTATCGAATGCCGCCGAGGTTGCTTCCGGCTTTAGGAGCGTGTGATCGATGTAGCGTGCCATTTTTGCGGCCGTCGATTTAACGGTATTCTCCGAAACCATATTTTTTCCTCCAATGAGTTGTTTGAACCAAGTCGAATCAAGGTTAGATGGCTTGGAGGCCCGGAGGCTGGCAAGCAATTAGGTAAAATTAAATTTCAATCAGCCATACTGCCCGAAGGACAATGCATTCCAGCTTTATAGCTTCCAAGCTTTCCGGCATCTAATCTTCTGGCAAATTGCTGGTACCGTGTCAAGGAATGATTGGACAGCGAACCGCAGAATATCGAACAAGAATAAAATCATTTTTCAATCCGCTTAAAATCAGATAATATGTCTGCCATGAAACGGGTGATATTAATCATTTTGGACAGTGTCGGCATCGGTGCGCTGCCGGACGCCGAGGCGCACGATGACGCAGGCGCCAACACTCTCGGCAATCTGTACCTGGCCCGGGGCAGATTAAAAATCCCGAATCTGGCGCAGCTGGGCCTTGGTTTGCTGGCGGATATTGGAGCCGGAACCACGGTGCCGATCGGCTGTTACGGAAAAATGGCCGAGCGTTCGGCCGGCAAGGACACGACCAGCGGACATTGGGAAATCGCCGGAATCATCGCTGACCGATCCCTTCCAACTTATCCGGACGGCTTTCCGCAAGATCTCGTCGCTGAATTTGAAAGGCGCATCGGTACGGGGACGCTCGGCAACTACCCCGCTTCCGGAACTGCAATTATCAACCAACTGGGTCGTGAACACCTTTCAACCGGTTACCCAATCGTTTACACATCAGCCGACTCCGTGTTTCAGATCGCCGCCCACGAGCAGGTGGTGCCCCTGGAGACCTTGTATGAATACAGCCGCGTTGCCAGAAATTTGCTGACCGGAGAGCATGCCGTGGGAAGGGTCATTGCCAGGCCTTTCAAGGGCACGGCCAATAATTTTGAACGCAGCAACGCCCTGCGCAAGGATTTCTCGGTAACACCGCCCGAAGCGACATTGCTGGATCATCTGCTGGCCCGGGGCCGTTTTGTGGCCGGGGTTGGAAAAATCGGCGACATCTTCGGCCACCGCGGTTTAAGCGAAGAGGTCCACACCCGCAACAACTTGGACGGTGTTGACAAAACCATGGCAGCCATGCACAAATATCAGGATCAAAGCGGGCTGATTTTCACCAATCTGGTTGATTTCGATATGGTTTTCGGACACCGCCGCGATGTCGAAGGCTATGCGTCCGCCCTGGAAGATTTCGACCGGCGCCTGCCGCAGGTGTTCGATGCGATGTCCGGTGACGACATCCTGATCATTACGGCTGACCACGGGTGCGATCCAACCTTTGAACATCATACGGACCATACCCGCGAATACGTCCCGCTGCTCGTGTACGGCGAAGGTTTAATTAAAAGCGTGAGTCTCGGCACCAGAAAAACGTTTGCTGATTGCGGCCAGACCATCGCCGATTTTCTCGAGGCCCGGCCCCTGGCCCATGGCCAAAGTTTCAAAAAGGACATTCTCGATGAGCGTTTATGAGTTGATCAAAAAGAAACGGGATGGATTTGAGTTGTCGACAACCGAGATTGATTTTTTTATCGATGGATTCGTTAAAGGCCGGATCCCCGACTATCAGCTGACTGCTTTTCTTATGGCGATCTATTTTAAAGGCATGAGCCCCCGGGAGTGTGTCGATTTGACAATGGCCATGGCCCATTCCGGCGATCAAGTCGATCTATCCGCCATCCACGGCACCAAAGTGGACAAGCATTCCACCGGCGGCGTCGGCGATAAGACAACCCTCGTCCTGGCGCCGCTGGTGGCCGCCAGCGGCGGAATCGTCGCCAAAATGACCGGCCGTGAACTCGGCCACACCGGGGGTACGGTTGACAAGCTGGAATCCATTCCCGGCTTTCAGGTTGAACTGACCCAGGAGAAATTTGTCGATATTGTCAACGACCTGCATGTGAGCCTGGTCGCCCAGACGGCCAGCCTGGCACCGGCCGACAAAATGATTTATGCCTTGCGCAACGTGACGGCCACGGTGGATTCCATCCCGCTGATTGCTTCATCGATTATGAGCAAAAAATTGGCCGCCGGCTCCGACGGCATCGTGCTGGACGTGAAAACCGGCTGCGGGGCCTTTACACCGTCATATGCCGAGGCCCTCGAAGTTGCCCAAACCATGGTCAATATCGGGGAAGGCGCCGGCCGGAAAGTAATCGCGTTGATCACCGGCATGGATCAGCCGCTAGGCTGTGCCGTCGGCAATGCCATTGAAGTCAAGGAGTCCATCGACACGCTGCGTGGCCACGGCCCGGCCGACCTGGTTGAGCTGGTCACGGAACTGGGCAGCGACATGCTGCTGATCTCCGGAGTGGCCGCTGGTCGAAAAGAAGCCGAATCCATCATCGCCGAGAACCTCACCAACGGTCGGGGCCTGAACCGGCTGGCAGATTTGATTCAGGCCCAGGGGGGTGATTCGGCTGTGCTGGACAACCCGGGTCTGCTCCCGCAGCCCGCCCAAAAGGTCGAGGTAAAATCCCTATCGTCAGGTTATGTAGCTGCCATAAATGCCATGGAGGTCGGGATGGCGGCCAAGGTTTTAGGGGCAGGGCGCAAAACCAAAGACGATGGCATCGACCACGGGGTGGGCATTTATCTGAAGAAAAAGATCGGCGATCCCTTACATCCCGGCGATCCCCTGGCAGTTTTTTATACAGACGGAGATGAAACAAAGATCGAGGCGGCCCGGAAGAAGTTTTTAGCAGCCTACGCCTTTGACTCAAACAAGCTCGATCCGCCCAAGCTAATTTATGCCAGAGTTACCAGGGACGGAATAGAAGAATATTGAGTAGCTCTAATTGAGCGACAACAGCGCTCAATTAGGCGTTAATAGTTATTCGTTATCCGTTATTAGAAAAGGCAAAATGCCAATGTCCACTTATGGCCTATCGTTTGAACAATTTCTGGATAATTTCCCGTCGTCGGTACACAAATATTTGCAAGGCATTCCGCAAACCAATGGAATGCTTGCACCCGAGCACTGCCGGGCTGCAATGGAAAGTTTGAATATTTCTGTCGAGGCACTTATGCTGCGGCTGCTCCCGTTGGCCAGGCTGTATAGCAGAACACCCATTTCAGGCTTTCAGGTCGGTGCCGTGGCAAAAGCCCAACTTTTAAACCATGCCGCTAACTCCGCGTTATTCCTCGGGGCCAACATCGAATTTCCGGCCCAGCCCTTGACGCAGACCATCCACGCTGAACAGTCGGCGGTCGTAAAAGCCTGGTTGCAGGGGGCGGGCAAGATTGAGACAATTGCAGTAACAGCAGCTCCCTGCGGGCACTGCCGCCAGTTTCTTTACGAATTCGATGGCAGTGACAACCTGAAAGTCATTTTGCATAATCAATCCATTGGAAAAACCAGCCGACACCGCCTGGTGGATTTTCTGCCGGAGGCCTTCGGTCCCCGTGAGCTCGGGCAAGCAACCGGCTTCATGGCAGATCCCAATAAACAAACTAGCCTCACGGTGCCGCCATCTTCAAATGACACGATCGTACAAAAAGCCCTGGCTGCGGCGGATCAATCATATGCTCCCTACTCTCGAAATCATGCCGGCTGTGCCGTACAAACAGACAATGGCATCGTTTATAGCGGCCCATATGTTGAAAACGCGGCCTTCAACCCGAGCCTCTCACCACTGCATACGGCTATTATCCTTATGACCATGGATACGTTAGGATCGGATGTTGATATCACCAGGACAGTGTTGGTAGAAAAACCGACATCCATCAGCCAGCGTTCAATTTGTGAACTGCTTCTTCAGGCTGTGGCGCCGGGAGTTAATTTGGAGTACTACGAGGCAAGTTGATAGGTTCCAGGATACGGGATTCAGCGGTTGTGAAGTGCTGATTTCCGCCTAACCATAACGGCAGCTATTGCTCGGAAGCCGGGATGCTGGGATGCTGGGATGCTGGAATGGATAGATCGTTTTACGGCCTCCAAGCTTTCTTGCTTTCCGGCATCCCAGCTTCTTGGTCTTCTGGCCTTTAGGCTTCCCAGCCTTCTGGCATCCCAGCTTTCAGGCCTTCAAGTATCCTATCACCGCTTTACAAATATTGAATTTCAGCGAAAGGATTTAAGTCGGATCATGGATAACTCATTCACCGTCTACTTTGCCGGAAGCCTATTCAACCATAAAGACCTGGTCGGCAACGCACTTTTGGCGGAATATATCCAAAAGTGTTCGGACAATAGATACAAATGCTGCTTACCCCAGGACGAGGAGCAACATCAGAACACGGCTCTTGAGATACGGAACAAGGATATTCTCAAACTTATCGAATGCGACCTGGGTCTTTTTAATTTTGACGGCACGGAACTGGATGCCGGCGTGGTCGTCGAGTTTATGATCGCCAAATTTCTGGACATTCCATCCGTAATTCTGAGGTCGGATTTTCGAACCTGCGCTGAAAAGGAGGTCGGAGGGGAAGATTGGAATTTCATGTGCTCGTTTTACCCCCGGACACGGATTGTCAAGCTAAACGCCATATTTTCCTACCAGGAAGCTTTGGAGGCGAGTCAAACCTTAAACGAGGCTATCGAAACTTATTATTCTCAAATGGCACCACTCATCGTAGAAAATCTGGACGCCGTCAGAAAAGAAAAAACGCTTTTGCCGGGCACCCGGGAAAAACTGGCAACCTTGTATCAATGGGCACTGACCTTTCCCGGCGGCGGACTCGACGGGTTGAACTCCGACCCTGAATTTCTAAAACAAATTTTGGCCGCAAAAATCAATAAAGGGCTGATACCGAGAGCGAACTGAGCAGTAGGCTTCTATAATCGCCGGCGTTAAATTGAGAAATTTAGGATTAGGGGGATTGAAGGATGAATTTCATAAACCAAAAGAAATAGTGTTCCTTCAATCCCTAAATCCCTAAATTCCTAAATTACTTATTTGTACCCATGTATGCTATTCGTGGAATTTCGGGTTTCGCAAAGTTTCGCTACCATATCGGCAATTCAAAATCCGAGAACCGTATTATCAAACTTTGCGGTCCTGGCCTTTCCAGTAGTCCGCCCTGAGCTCGCGCTTCAGGATCTTGCCGTAGTTGTTCTTGGGCAGTTCTTCGACGAAATCAACGGATTTCGGTTTTTTGTAGCTGGCAATATTTTCTTTGCAAAAGGCAATCAACTCCTGTTCCGTGGCACTGCGGCCCGGAACCAGCGCGACGACGGCTTTAATGGCCTCACCCCACTTGACGTCCGGCACGCCGATGACGGAAACCTCCCTCACCGCCGGGTGCTTGATGAGGACTTCCTCGATTTCCCGTGGATAGATATTTTCACCGCCGCTGATGATCATATCTTTGGAACGGTCCATAATGAACAGGTACCCGCTGTCATCCATGTAGCCCATATCACCGGTATCGAGCCAACTGTTGCGGATTGTGGCTTCGGTTGCGTCCGGATTGCGCCAATACCCTTTCATCACCAAATCGGAACGGGTGGCAATATTGCCGATTTTGCCCGGGGGAAGTTCGTTGTCTTCCTGATCGAAGATTTTGACTTCAACATCGGTGCGGGGGATTCCGGCCGAAGCCAGACGTTTTTCCCTGGCCGCCGAACCTTCAAATTCGTGGTCCCTATGGGGTAAGTAGGTGATGGTCATGGGTGATTCGCCCTGGCCGTATAGCTGCACCAAACAGGGGCCAAGCGTCTGAACCGCCTCCTTGAGATCTTCGACCAGCATCGGGGCGCCGCCATAGACTACGGAACGAAGGGTGTGGTGATCGTATTGTTTTGCTGCCGGATGATCGATCATCATCTTGACCATGGCTGGAGCTGCGAACATGTTGGTCACCCGGTACCTCTCGATGGTTTCAAAGACCAGCGCGGGATCGAAGGATTTCGATGCAAGAATGACGTTGAGGGCCCCTTTGCCGATGTTGGCCAGTCCGTAAAGTCCACTGCCATGGGACAACGGGGCCGCGTGCAATATGACGTCGTCGGGGCCGAAGCCGGGGCAGATGTCGGCGTAAAAATTCATGGCCATCGCCAGCAGATTCCGATGAGTCAGCATGGCCCCTTTGGGCATGCCGGTCGTGCCTGAGGTGTAAAACAGCCAGGCCAGATCGTCGGGGGCAACATCGGCATCCGTCATTTCATCGGAAGCGTCGCAAAGCAATTCTCCGTAGCCCAGTAGGCCCTCGGTAGCCTCTCCCAGTGTAATCAGATGCCCGACCCCGGGGATAAGGTCACGGACTTCCATAATGGCGGCGTTGAATTCTTCCGAAAGGATGACCGCTTTGGCCCGTGAATGATCGATGATAAACGCGAATTCTTTGGGGTGAAGGCGAAAGTTGATGGGCACTGCCCCGCAACCAAGTTTGAAGCAGGCAAATAATGTCTCATAAAATTCAGGGAGGTTGTACTGCAGGATGGCGACATTGTCGCCGGGCCGAATACCAAGTCGACCAAGGGCGTTGGCCATGCGGTTGGCCCGGGCATTGAGCTGGGCGAAAGTTAATTGGTTTGCCCCATGTATGAGGGCGGTCTTGTCAGGTAGTCTGCGGGCGGTTTTGGTCAACAGCATACTGAGGTTCATGGTGTGATCCCTCGCAGTGCAGAATGATCCATCTAATTAATCTTTGCACGAAAACTCGCGTTGCCGATTTGTTGGGTTTCGCCTCTGAAAATTAATCCTTGATAGACGCTTGCTTCTTGTAGGTTGGGTTGAGGCACGAAACCCAACATTTCCGATCGGGCTCAACCCAACCAACCAAAGCCAGACTATTCGTTCAGGCACCAATTAAGTTTCTTGTCTGACTTTTTGAATAATTGTAAACAAGCAGTAAATCAAGCAAAACAGTATCAATTCCGAAATTTTTTCGCATTAAAGTCAGTCAGCTCCGTCAAAATCGAACTTCTCCTTGCATATCGACACGGCTGCTATAGTTTGTGTTTATAGCGTCGTGTCGGCCAAACCACCTATCGGTTCCGGCTTCCTTGCAGCCATGTCCCCGGTCGAATCCGACGCTCCGCATCCTGAGCATTAAATCATACAAAACCTTACGCTATAGTTCCCAACTTAAAAAGGAGGCAGCCAATGAGTCAGAGAGCCAAAGACCTATCAAAACGAATCGAATCATTCAGAGATGATGTTATCACCTATGTGGACGCATTTACCGGTGAAGACTGGAACGCGAAATGTGATGCGGAGGATTGGACCGCAGGCGTTACGGCGCGCCATATCGGTGCCGGTCATTTCGGCATTTTCGGGCTGGCCGGCATGATCGTCGAGGGCAAAGAACTTCCGCCGCTGACCATCGACCAGATCAACGAGATGTCAGAAAAGGATTCCCGGGCCCATGGGGACTGCACCAAGGAAGATGCCCTGGAGGCCCTGCGGAAAAATGGCGCCGACCTGGTCGCCTTCATTGCCGGACTAAGCGATGAAGAACTCGATCGCAAAGGCAACATGCCCGCCTTTGGCGGGGATGCGACCGTCAGCCAGGTTATCGAGTTCGTGATCTTCCAATCCGCCCAAGAGCACTTTGACAGCATGAAAAAGGCCGTCGGCAGGTAGGCCGGTGGATCCCCTCCGGTAGGTCGATGCGGCAAAAGCCTTCCAAAGGTGAGGTGGGGTAAATTGACCGTATTCGACCATTTATCTGCACTTGCCGCTTATGATCGGATCGTTGATCTTCGCCTGGGGCGGCTCGGTCGGGGGCTATGATACGCTGGGCCTGCTCCACGTGGGGCAATGTTTCAAGGGCAGCGATCTGACCGCGGCAAGCTCCATGTTCGTAATGGCCTATACCGCCGGCATGGTGGTGGGGCCGCTGCTCTGCAGCGCTGCCATGGAGGTGACCGGTCCCCCCGGCCTACTGATCCTGCCGGCCGTCGTCCCGGCTTTATTCATTTTGCTGGTTCTGAGGTGGGACGGTGCCGACGGGAACCGGCATTCATCTCTCTATGGGAAGGCAAAGGAGACAAGTGATGATCATCAAACAGCTTGAAATCGGATACATGGATAATTTCTGCTGGGAAAAACGCAACAATGTCAACGCCATAGAGTATGGCTTCTGGGTAAAGGAATAAAATGACTATAATTTTCTAATTGCTTAAAATGATTAAAATTGTGGAATCCTGAGGCGAATTATGAATCATGCAAAAATAAAAGAAAAACTGCAGGATAATGTCGACGTGTTCAAGCATCTGTTGAAACGCGTATCGGATCGGCAGGCCCGCTGGAAACCCGAACCAGAGCGGTGGTCTATTCTGGAAGTTATCTGCCATCTTTATGATGAAGAACGTGAGGACTTCAGACAGCGTCTGGAGCTCGTGCTCAAAGATCCCGCAGAATCATGGCCCCCCATTGATCCCGAAGGATGGGTGGTTGAGCGCCGCTACGATGAGAGAGAGTTCGCGCAATCTTTGAAGAACTTCTTCGATGAGCGCAGGAAGTCGCTTCTTTGGTTGGATAATTTGGATTCTCCAAATTGGCAGGCAACTCACCAGCACCCAAAAATGGGCCCCATGTCCGCCGAACTGCTTCTGGCCAACTGGCTGGCTCACGACCTGTTTCATATCCGCCAGATCACCGACCTGCACTTCGCCTATTTGACGGATATTGTAAAGCCGGTGTCGTTGGAATATTCCGGGTGGGAATAGAAACGGTAAAAATGAAGTTAAGATGTTGTTAAAGTAAGATGAGAGGGTGAGATGCTTATTTCGATCATGGTGAAATTGAAGTAACGGAGATTGGAGATGAGAAAACGGGACTGGGCCAAAGTAAATATGGAAAGCGCAATTCGGAAATGAAAAAAAATCACTTCAAAATTGTTAGATTAATCTTAGTGGCTATGGCGATTGCGTTCATTACAGTTGGCGGAAAATTACCAGCTCTGGCGGGTGATGATCCCGATGCGTTGCTGAACTATAGCTTCGCGGTCTGGGTGGGAAGCGGTGTATATAAAGTCTCCAGTGCGGACAAACGCTTTGCTGTGCTGCGTGTGCCCCTTAGCTACACGCTCAGGACGGCCCAATACGATAAGCCAGATTTAGCCGACGGGCTTGGATATAAGTTGCTGTTGCCGGCAGTTTTCGCCGCTGAAGAGGAATCTGATACTAACTTTACTTTTGGCGCGGCAGCCTTTGTCCCTGGGCTCGAAATTCAGATACCGATCAATGCATACTGGACTTTAAAACCATTCGGGCAATTTGGCGTCGGCAAGGATACCGCCGGCGGCGACTCGAGGTACATATACGGTGGGGGCGTCAGGAGCCTGGTCAGTTTTCCCTGGGAAAAGTTTGTTTTCGGAATCGGCAATTCGATGATTCTGGCCGAAGATAGAGATTCCAGCAAAAACGAATCCAGGGGTTTTTCAATGCTCGAAGCCGGCCTGGATGTTCAGCACCCGCTGGGATTTTCTTTCCTCAACCGTGATATCGATGTCGGCCTTTTTATCGTCATCAGCCGTTTCTTCAATCGGGTGGATTTTCTGGAGGATGGCGGCGACACTGAGAGGGTCAATTTGATTTATACTGCCGGATTGACATTTGGAGCCAAGAAGCCCGTTTCAATCTGGAAGTTCGACGTCGATCGCGTCGGTATCGATTACCGCTGGGGCAATGCCGGTTTCCGAGGAATCGGTTTTAATTTGGGTTTTCCTTTCTAATGATAGGATTCCACAATTTTAGTCATTTTAGTCAATTTGAATTTTAGTTCATTTATATCAATAACATTAAACAACTCTATCAATATCGATGATAACTCGTCGGAATGGCGGTTTTACTCCTTTACGTACGGCACCCCAATCGAAGCCGGCGGGGTGGCGCGGCCGATGGCACTGGCCAAAACGATAATGGTGAGCACATAAGGGATCATGTCGATAAATTGCGACGGCACTACTTTCGGCAGATACGGTTTGATGGCTTCGCCAAAGCCGAACAGCAGTCCGGCCCCGGCCGTGCCGAAGGGCGTCCACTTGCCGAAAATCATGGACGCCAGTCCGATGAACCCCCGGCCGGCGCTGATGCCTTTAACAAAATAGTGGGCGTGCTCCAGGGACAGGTAGGCACCGGCCATCCCGGACAGGGCCCCGCTGATAATAACCCCCGTATAGCGCATCTTGGCCACGCTGATGCCCAGCGTATCCGACGCCTGGGGATGTTCGCCCACCGAGCGCAGGCGCAAGCCGAAAACGGTTTTAAATATGACAAAATGGGAGACAATTACGATGATGACCGTCAGGAAGACCAATGGCGGAATTTGATTGAAAAGTTCTTTGAACGCCGGGATATCATGTAAAACGGGGACTCTTAGATAAGCTTCGACCTGGATCTGGGTTCGATTGTAAAGCAGCCAGGCACAAAATACGGTGATCCCCGCCGCAAATACGATCAGGGCCAGTCCGCTGACAATCTGGTCAGCCTTAAACGTGACGCAAACAACGGCATGCACCAACCCCAGCAGCATGCCGACCAAAATCGCTGCGACGAGGCCCACCCACGGATTACCGCTGGCGTTGGTTACGGCCACGGCCGTAAAGGCACCGGTTAACATCATACCCTCCAGGCCGATATTAACCACTCCGGACCGTTCGGAATAGGTGCCGCCCAGTCCGGCGAGTGTATAAGGGATGGCCAGTCGAATACTCGAAGCCAGGATTGCCAGGATGGTATCGATCATGGCTTATTGCTCCTGCCGTTTTTGAATCATTTTAATCAGGCGTTTGGTAATCTCGCCGCTGACCACGACAAAAATCAATATCGCGGCTTTCAAAACCAACACGATCTCCCGGGGCACCCGGGTCGAGACATCGATCGCCAACCCACCATGGTCCAGGATGCCGAACAGCAGTGCCGCCAGGACAACCCCGAAGGGGCTGTTACGCCCGATGAAGGCCACACCGATTCCGTCAAATCCCAGACCTTCAAAAACACCGTAGCGAAACCGATGTTTGTACCCCATGACCTGGTTGACCCCGGCCAGGCCGGCTATCGCGCCGCTGATGGCCATGGCCAACACCGTATTCTTGGCAACACTGATCCCGGCGCATTCGGCGGCCGTCGGATTGAAGCCCACTGCTCGGATTTCATAGCCGAGTTTGGTGCGCTTGAGTAGAAAGGCCACAAAAACAACCGCTAGAATTGCCAGAAAGACGGCCGTGTTCAGCAAATTGCTTTTCGGAAAAACAATGCCGATCGCATTCAGGTATTCGGCCATTCGCGCAAGCTGAGCACTCTCGGCAATTTTGTGGGTATGCGGAATCCAGGAGTCGGCGGGCTTGTAGGCCATGGTCAGATACTGGGCAAATGCAACGGCAATCCAGTTTAACATGATCGTCGTGACGACTTCATGCACGCCGCGCCTGGCTTTCAGGAAGCCTGGAATAGCCGCCCAAAAGGCCCCCACTGCCGCACCGCCCATAACGCAAAGGGGAACCAGCATAAAAGCCGGAAGCTGGACGAAGGTAAATCCGATCCAGGTAATCGCAAAGCCGCCCATCACCATCTGCCCCTCGCCGCCAATGTTGAATAGGCCGCACTGGAAGGCCAGGGCCACCGCCAAGCCGGTAAATATCAGCGGTGTTGCCCGGTACAATACGTTGCCCCAGCCGTCCCGGTTGCTGAGGGCGGCTGTAAATATCGCGTTGTAGACCTGCAGCGGATTCTCCCGGATCCGGGTCTGATCAGCGATCAATGCACCATACTGCTGATAGCTTTGTTCTCCGATAGCTGATTTAACGCCTTTTTCGAAAGCCGACTGGTTGGGAAATTCCTTGTTCTTCAAGGGTTGCAGGTTATCCAGCACCTGGGCGGGGACACCGGTGGCCTGCAGCATTTCAAATGCTGCCGGCGTAAAAACAAAGCTTTTGATAAACACCAAAATAACGAGCCCACCAATCACAAATGCTATGAACACAGCCACCAGCGGAGACAGAATTCCCAGGATGGTTTGATATCGGAAAAGTTGACTGATTTTCAAATCAGCGCTCCTGATTTCAGATATAGTAGATTAGTTGATTAGTTGACTGGTTGATTGGTTAAGTTGTCGTACATATCTATTTATCCCATTTCAGAATCTACAGATTTCATTGTAAGTCTTTTCAATTTTTTGCGAAAATTGATCACAACAAAAAAATATCTTGAAAATATAGTTGATCCTGTCTGAATTAAGAAAATAATCGAATCCCTTCACTGATAAATTCATTTTTGGCCTTAACAATCCAATCAACGAACCAGCCAGCCAGTCAACCAATTATCCAATCAACTTATCAACCAATCAACTATTCAACTTCGGTTTTCCCCTCCGGTCATCATCATCCCGATGCGAGCTTCGCTTGCTTCGGCCGGATCCAGGATGCCGACGATTTGCCCGTCGTACATCACCGCAATCCGGTCCGACAATGAAAAGATTTCCTCTAGATCGGCCGAGACCAGCAAAACGGCCTTGCCGGCATCACGCGCCAGCAGGAGCCGTTGATGAATAAATTCGATGGATCCGACATCAACGCCGCGGGTCGGCTGGGCGGCGATCAACAATTTGGGGTTCTGGTCAAACTCACGCGCCACGACAACCTTCTGCTGATTGCCGCCGGACAAGTTGCCGGCTGGGTTTTCCTGATCCGGCGGGCGAATGTCGAATTCATGCAGCAGGCGCTGGGCTTTTTGTCTGATCGGGCCGAAATTGACTACATCCAATAGCATATTGCGCACATACGGCCGGCGGTAGTGAATCCCCAGGATGGTGTTCTGGGCCACCGAAAAATCCAGCACCAGTCCCCGTCGATGCCGATCTTCCGGGATATGGCAGGTGCCTTTTTCTCTGATCGCACGCGGATTGAAGTTGGTTATTTCATGGCCGTTCAACTGTACCCGGCCGCTATGAGCCCGGCGCAAGCCGGTCAACACCTCAACCAGCTCGGATTGACCATTGCCCTCGACGCCGGCAACCCCGAGAATTTCTTTTTCCCGGACCGTAAAGGATATGTCGCGCAGGGCCGGCAGAGATTTGTTGTCCAGAGCACTTAGGTTTTCGACCGACAGAACGATATCCCCGGGGTCGGCCGGGGTATGCTCAACTTGGAAAAGCACCTGCCGCCCGACCATCATGGTCGCAATGTCCTGGCGGCTGGTGTCCTTAACCGCAACGGTGCCGACGACCTTGCCCCGGCGCATGACCGTTACCGCATCGGCGATTGCCATAACTTCCTGCAGTTTATGGGTAATAAAAATGATGGTCTTGCCCTGATCTTTGAGAGACCGCAGGATTTCGAACAGTTCGTCGACTTCCTGGGGGGTTAGCACTGCGGTGGGTTCATCCAGTATCAGAATTTGAGCCCCACGATAGAGGACTTTGATGATTTCGATGCGTTGCTCGATGCCGACACTGAGGGCTTCGACTTTAGCGGTGGGATCTACTTTCAGCCCGTATTGCTCCGATAGCTCGTGTACGATCTCATTGGCCCGGGATATATCGACCATGACACCGATAGCGGGCTCCTGGCCCAGGACCACATTCTCCGCCACCGTGAAGGGTGGAATCAGCATGAAATGCTGATGCACCATGCCGATGCCAAGCTTGATGGCATCTCCCGGATCGGACAGCTGCACCTCCCGGCCGTCAATCACGATGGTGCCCTGGTCCGGCCGCAGCAGGCCATACAATATATTGACCAGTGTTGATTTGCCGGCGCCGTTTTCCCCAACCAGGGCATGGATTTCACCCTGCCTGACTTTAAAGTCCACATCGTCGTTGGCCAGAACCAGAGGAAATTTTTTGGTAATCTGGCGCATGTCAACGGCGAAATCCACCACGGCACCGACTCCTCGTTTGAAGATTGATAGAAGGTTGAAGGCAGAGGGCAGAGGGCCATGGGCAGATGACAGAGGACAGAGGTCAGAGGTCAGAAGACAGAGGTCGGAGGACAGAAGACAGAATGAATCTATTGTTATTTGTTATTCGTTATTGAATTTTCGGAGTTAGACGTTGGATGCTTTGAGTCATTTTCTTCAAGCATCAAGGTTCAAATTGTCTGCTGTCAACCGTCTACCTTCAACCCTCTACCTTATACCGATAACGATTGCCTCCCGGCTTCCCAGCCTATATCCGTCTATCCTTTTTCCTTTAGACTCTAAACTTACCTCTTATACCTTACACCTCTTTTTTTTCCTTTGAGCTTTCAGCTTTGAGCTTTGAGCTCCTTTTGCTTTCAGCCTTGAGCATTGAGCTTTGAGCTCTACCCCCTGCTCCTTTTTCCTTTAGCCTTCAAACTCACCCCTTAATACTTACACCTCTTTTTTCCTTTGAGCTTTCAGCTTTGAGCTTTGAGCTCCTTTTGCTTTGAGCTCCTTCTGACTTCAGCGTTCCGCTTTCTACCCTATACCGAAAACCGAACGCCGAATGCCGTGCAACGATCGCCGAAAGCCGGCCTGTCAGCCTCTGAACCTCAGAACCTTGAACCTCTGAACCTTAGCTCCTATTTCTCCGGCACCTTGATCGCACCGGACAGGATCTTATTTTCCGCTTCGGTAACCTTTTGGAGCATCAAGGGAGATACCAGATCTTTATTGTATTCATCCAGGGCGTAGTAGACGCCGTGGTAGGTGCGTCCTTCGATTTGAACCGTGTCGCCCAGGCCGAAGACCCGCACCCCGGCGTTAAACTTTCCTTCGGTCAGATTTTTAACCGTCAGATACACGGCCACATCCACCTGTTTCAACATGCTCGTCAGGCCGTAGTTTTTGCCGGTTTCTTTGACATGGCCAAGATGATTTTGATTGGAATCAACCCCGATGACATAGACTTTGCGTTCCTTGCCGGCTTCGTAAACTCCGACGCCTGTCAAGCCGGACGCATGGTATATCACATATGCACCCTGGTCTATTTGGGCCAGTGCCAGTTCCTTGCCTTTAACCGGATCAATAAACGCCGTAGGGGCCGTTCCGGCATAGTCGCTTAGCATTTTGCATCCCGGAAAGGCGTATTGCACACCGGCCTTATAACCAGCCTCAAATTTGTGGATCAGCGGCATATCCATGCCGCCGACAAAGCCGACCGTATCTTTGCCGTCGGCTTTGGCCTTCATCCCCGCGATAACGCCCACCAAAAAGGACCCTTCATGTTCAGTGAACAACATCGATGAAACATTGGGCTTATCGGGAATGAATCCGTCGATGATGCCAAACTTCGTATCCGGAAAATCATCGGCTACGGCTTTGATCGCGTCGGTAAAGAGAAACCCAACGCCGAATACCAGATCGAAACCCTGGCTGGCAAGCATCCTGACACCGGTTTCCCGGTCGGCATCCGCACCCGGTTCGATTTCAACGTGGGAGATATCATACTTTGAGGCCCACTGTAGCCCGCGGTAGGCTGAGTCATTGAAGGATTGATCACCCTTGCCGCCGACATCAAATACCAACCCGATTTTCAGTTTTGCAGCCCAGGCGCCACCTGCGGCCAGGCCGAATACCATGACCAAAATACAGAAAACAAAAAGTGCCTTTTTCGCCATTGAAGACCTCCTTTGTTAAATTGAATTCAGTCAAGCTTAAAGTAAAGTTGCGCTTGCATTATTAAACGGTATAATCATAAATATAGAACGGATCAAGAAGAAAAGCGGATCGAATCCGTTTCCTCCGGGATTAGGATAATAAAATGCCAAATATGAATATCAACGCCATCATCTGGGACTATGACGGGACGCTGGTGGATACCCGGCATAAAAATATGAACGTCACCCAAAAAATTATAGCCAGCATTACAAAAAAAGATTCAACGGAATTTCCGGCTCTGCAATCATTAGAAAATTACGAACTGGCCAATCGCCGAGCCGCCAATTGGCGCGAACTGTACCGGCAGGAGTTCGATTTAGGAGAAGCGCAGGTCGATCAGGCCGGCCGCATGTGGACGGCCTATCAGCTCAATGACGATACTGAGGTTGCTTTTTATGATGGAATAGATGCGGTTATCAGGGATCTGGCAGAGTTTCCCCACGCTATTGTTTCTCAGAATTCCAGCACCAGTATCGCTCAACACTTGGAAAAAAAGCATATGCGGCCTTTGTTCAAACAGATTATCGGATATGAAGAGGTTGATATAAAAAAACAGAAACCGGAGCCGGATGGATTGTTGAGCTGCCTGGAAAAGCTTTCAGCCCTTGGTTCAGGTAAAGTGTGCTATATCGGGGACCATGAGACGGACGTGCTGTGTGTTCGAGCTGCCAACCGCGTGTTGCAGGAAAAAGATACGCGGGTTGAAATTCTCAGCATCGGGGCGTTTTACGATAACGCGTCCGATATCTCGTCTTGGAAGGTTCGTCCTGATTTTGAAGCCCATCGGGTTGAAGAGATCTTGAAGATTGTTGAACACATCGATCGATGATAGGTTTCGATATTAGTGCAGCCTCAAACTGCGAGCGTCCAGTCTGATCGGAAATGAAACCAATGAACGTCGAACATCGAACGTCCAACATCGAACATCGAATAATGTATTCTGTCTATTTTAAAACGGCTGAGCGACTTGTGGGGTCGTAGCTCGAAGAGCGAAGCCCCAAGCGATTCCACCATTCGTCATTCGACATTCGTCATTTCTTTGAGTCTCACTCGAGCCCAATGGATTCTTTATCCAGCATCGAGCATCCAGCATCGAGTATCCAGGGTCCAGCATCGAGCATCCAGCATCCAGTACCCAGCATCATTTCGCCTCAGCTGGGGCATTTGGTGACCATCGAAATATACGTTTAAAGCAACGCTTAGCAATTATCAAAAAAAGGAGTCCATCGTGGCCAAGCTCTATTTCCGTTACGGTGCCATGAACTGCGGCAAGTCCACGTCGTTGATCCAGGTTGACTACAACTATCGGGAGCGGAATATGAACACGGTGATCATCAAGCCGGCCACCGACACCAAAGGCAGCGACAGGGTGCTGTCGAGGCTTGATATCGAGCGCCGGGTGGATGTCCTGGCCGCGGCCGGAGACGATTTATATGAAATTGTTGAAACCTGGCAAAAGGAGAAAGGTCCGGTTCATTGTGCCCTGGTGGATGAGGCCCAGTTCTTGACGGCTTCCCAGGTCGATCAGCTTTTCGAAGTGGCGGTCCTTCTGAATATTCCCGTCATCTGCTACGGCCTGAGAACGGATTTTTTGTTAAACGGTTTCGAGGGCAGCGCCCGTCTGCTGTTGATGGCACATAGTATCGAGGAGCTTAAAACCATCTGCAAGTGCGGCCAAAAGGCCATCGCCAATGGCCGCAAGATCGACGGCCAATTCGTATTCGAGGGCGCCCAGGTGGCCATCGAGGGCGAGGCCAGTGTCGAATATGAATCCCTTTGTGCCCAGTGCTATTTCAAATACAAAAAAGAATACGAGGATTTCGGATCATGATGACCCATAGTGTAGATTCCGTGTTAAGCGAACTATTTAATTCGTCGCATAACATGTCCTGGATGACATCAAAGCCGGAGCCTCTGGGCTCGGATTCTTCACTTTACTGATTTTTGTTCCGCTTCCAAATAGGGCCTGGGATGTTGACGCTTCATTGTAGGTCAACGTTGCTGGGATTGAGTAATTACCAACCGAATCCCCGGTTAAGTCTGCCTGGGGTGGCTGGGCCGCAAAAGCTGGATTCAGAATGATAGAGACAAGGAGTATGAAAACGGTTGAAATCGACTTTTAATTGGTTTTTTTCATGAACTCTTTTGAAATGGAATGACGAAGGAAGATTGACGAATGACGAATGATTGTTTTTAGCTCGATTCTGGTCCGCTTTGCCTTTCGCAGGTTGGGTTGTGCAAGCGCCGGAATTTTTTTGGGTTTCGTTGCACTCAACCCAACCTACGATAGCCCGGCATTTAGTATCATTTAATAAAAACTATATATCAGGCTGTAGCAAATCCCGGTCAACACGGCGCCCACCAGAGCGAAGGATACATACAGCCCAAATACTCGGCGCACCACTAACGGCCAGACCGCCGCCATGGCCGGCAGGGTCGTGATCGGTCCGGCAATCAAAAAGGCGATGGCCGCAGCCGGGTTCATGCCCTGGTTCAGCAGGCCGCTGATCATCGGCAGGGCCGTTAAACTGGTGGTATAGGCCGGCACGCCCAGCAAGGCGGATGAAAAGATCGCCAGCGGGGATTGGGCGCCCAGGGTATTGGATATCCAGCTGGCCGGCACGTAAAATGTGATCAACGCTTCCAATACGAAAGCCAGGGCCATGAATTTACCCACCATCCAGGTCGCACCCATAGTCTCTTTGAGCAGCCGGCTTTTAAACGAAGCGGAACTATCGCAGCAGGAACTCTCAGCAGGTTGGCTATCGCAGCAGGAACTCGCGGTGGGTTGATTGTCGCGGCAGGAACTTTCAGCAGACTGACTGCCGCAGCAGTCTGTGCCTGAGGCGCTACTTATGATTGCGCCTGGCTGTATCGGCTGCAACGGAACCAATGTTGCGCCTGGTGCGCACGCCTCGCAATTGGCGGTACCGGCGACCGCGGGTGCCAGGCGGGTCGATTGCAACACCGGTGCCAGCTGCATTAAAGTCTCGGTTGGCGACCCTACTTGCCCGGCCGGTTGCCTCGCATCACGGGTCCCGGGTTTACTGAAGCGGGCCTTGGCTTGATCCCACCCTTTTTTCATCAATTCAAAGGTGCCCTGCACCGGTGTGGATTTGCGCGAGCGCAGGATGGGCTGCCCCAGCCAGCCGTTTGCCATGACCACATGGGTAATCAGACCGGCGGCAAAGCTTAAAATCAGCGTTGCGACCAGGCGCCAGACCGCCAATTCCCATCCGATCATGCCGACACTGAGGAAAAAGATTTCCGGATCCATCGAAGGCGAGGCAATCCAAAAGGACATCACCGGCGCCAGGGGCACCCCGCTGATCAGCAATGAGGCAATCACGGGAATAACACCGCAGGAGCAAAAGGGGCTGAAGGCTCCCACCAATGTGGCCAGAACAATGGCCGTGAACGGTTTGGCTGCAAAAGCGCGCTTGATGTATTTCGAAGCCCCCGACATTTGGATCGCCACCGCCAGGGGGATCGTCACCACCAGATAGGGCCAGATGTGCAGGAATGAGTCGAAGATAAAATTACCGATTCTCAACAATTCGTCTATTACCATTTTTCAAACCTCCGAGATTTTATCGTAAAATTACGATAAAATCTTCCAAAAAAAAATGAATGCCGCTATGTGTCTCAAATTTCCATTTAATCGTAATTTTACGATCAATGGTACCCATTCTAGATTATTTTGTCAACCGTTTTTCGGAAAAAATTTTTGATACCCAAAAAAGAAGATTTCCGAATTCAAATTCCATCTTAAAATCACCAATTCGCTCACGGTTGTGAAATATTCAACAATAACATTCTCATCGCATGAATCCGGATCCCGCTAAAATATATCATCGACAACCACCCTAAACCACTCGATGCTCTTCGCATCCAACTGGTAGCAGGTCGAAGTGCCGTCGATGGTGCCGGAAATCCAGCCGGCTTCTTTCAGAACCTTCAGATGCTGGGACACAGTGGCCTGGGCCACCGGTAAATGATCGACGATGTCCCCTGTAATGCACCCAGGATGGGTCACCAGGAACTTGACAATTTCAAAGCGAATGGGATTGCCGATGGCCTTGAACATATTCACCAACCGCTCCTGGGCTTTACCGGCAATATTCAGCGTACAGCATTGGGCCGGAATTCCGGCCGTTATTTGAACCATGGTATTTTCCCTCTCCATTAATCGTATTTTTACGATTAATGATATCCATATAAGTTCCCTCTGTCAACCCCCAATCCGCAATTGAAGATTTTGGATTGACGGTTTCGTAAAAAGTCGGATTTAACCTTTTTTCTGGATAACCGCCTGCGCGGGAATGACAATAAGTGTTTGAATATCATTTAGATACAGATCACGTCGTACCCGCACAGGCAGGCATCCAGGCGTTTCAATGACTAATTACGATTTCATCAAGATTGAAAATTGAAAATTGGTGGCTGTCGCTTTGCTCCGTTATTTAAAACAACACATTATTAATTCGCCCCGCAAAGTAGTAATGGGTCAATTAAACAGCCAGCGATCTTCTTCCCCAGAGATCTCCAGCGCGCCTATGTCTCGGGGCGAATTAATAATTTTGTGACAAAAACGTTATTTTTTCGTGATGCCCCTGGGATATCGTATGGTTACCGTACGTTAACCCGGCGACTGATTGCGCCATTCCGGCCGTAGCGAAGCGGAGAGCCGGAATCCAGTTGCAACCATTACGATTCAAAAGGTAAAATCATTAAGATCTTATCGCAATATAAATGGACACAGATTTTCACGGATTTTAGGAACCGTTTCCATCTTCCCGAATTTAAAAATGACATAAACTGAAACATAACGATCCCGGTAAAATCCGTGTTTATCCGTGTACCAGATATAACAAGGAGACCATCATGAGTATCAAATCAAACCAAATTATTAAATCGATTGCACCGTTTATTTTGGTCCTGCTTCTGCTGGGATTCGCAAATATGGATACCCGGGCCAATGAAGCTGATTTAGCCCAGGCAACGTTTTATGTATACTGATATGATGTCGGAAAGGCAGCCCTGGAAGGGCTGGCAGGAGTAATAAACGTTGAGAACGGATGGCATAATTTAAAAGAAATCAACCGGGTATCCTATGACCCGGATGCCGTTACAATTGATGAAATGGAAGCTGTCTTAAAACAGGCTAAAACCTATCAGGGAACCGTTGAAGTCTCTAATCCTGAGTAAGGTCTAATTCCACCGGCTTGTGGCGGCATTCTTAATTTTAACGTAATTGCAGATAGTTAAACCATATAGTAAAAAAGGGCAAATTACTAAAAAAATCCTTGACAAGAACCTTTTCAATGCTTAGTAAGCTATACAATGTAGTATCTCTCATTTACTATTTTATTCGTTTCGTTCGGGCTTCATTATATTTGGCATCTAATTTCCCTTACCCCTGACAAGGAGCCCGTTTCCAGGTATTGATCAATCGATCTGATTAAATCCAAAACTTACCACAAAGGGTGCGTATATAAAAAGCTCACGACGCTTAAACAGAGGATATATCTTTGTTTAGCTAAATATAGATTTCCGGCGGCGGGTTGCGTATATCTGTTCAGGTTTATCTCATCAGATACGATTCCGGAGAACTTTAGATACTTCTTCACTACTATTTCTAACCTTCAAGCTCACTTCTAAATTTACCGCCCTATAAAAGCGGGTCCTAAACCGTTTCGCATCCGCGCCAGATAAGTATCATTTGCTGAACTTATCTATTTTCCGCCTAAAATTAGTTGGTCCAGCTTAAATTTTAAATTTTTTTTATTTAAAGATTTAATATGACGGCGGCCTATTTGCGCCTTATTGGGTAACACCCCTATCCGGCCATACCGGCTTCTGTAAAGAAGGAGGCAGACATGAGCCTTGTTCGACGTCTTCGCAAAGAGCGAAAGAGAAACGGAACCCTCCTCAAAAAATCCCGTAAAGTCCGATTTGAACCACTCGAACCCCGGATCCTTTTATCGGCTGACTTCACATTTAATTTCGCGACCCTTGCAGCCGGTACTGATCATGATCTTACGCTGCGCCTCGATTCCGCCGGCGAAACACTCGAGTTGGTCGACAACGCCTCTCCCACCCCTAGCATCGTAGCCACGGCTCCCGAGGATCTCGAAAACACAACCGGCGTTGTAATTACCGGGGAAGATGATGAGGACGATACCCTGACCATCGACTTTGGTTTTGGCGGCGCATTCGACACGATTCCCATCAGTTTCGATGGCGGCACCCAGGACTCGTCCGGTGACTCGTTGCGAGTTGTCGGCAGCGGTGCGGATATGGCGAACTACACGCCGGATCCAGCTGACAGCGGCAAGGGAACCATTGATATCGATGGCGGCAGCACCATCACCTTTACCGGGCTTGAGCCGGTTACCGTCAGCAACATGGCGAGTTTCACCTTTATTTCTCCTAACCCTGACGACGTCCTCACGGTTGACAGACCAGGAGCCGGCCAAAACCGGATTTCAGGGACAAGCGGCGGAGTCACATTCGAATCCGTCACGTTCTTTGACATCGCCGACGTCATCATCGACGCCGCCGATGGCATCCTCATCCCGTCGACCGACGTCCCGAAGGCGATCGGCCCTGGCGCAGGTACCGTCACGAATTCGGATTTGACGGTTAGCGGGGTAGGGACGTTGTTGGATGTCGATGTTACCCTGGACATCACCCACACCTCCGACGACAACCTGGACGTCTTCCTGATCAGCCCGGACGGCACCCGGGTGGAGCTGTTTACGGATGTGGGCAGTGATGGAGACGACTTTACGAACACAATCCTCGACGATGAGGCATCGACCGCCATTACCGCGGGCACCGTACCCTTTACCGGCCGATTTCGGCCCGAAGGTCCCCTCTCGGACTTTAACGGCGAAGATCCCACCGGCACCTGGACCCTGGAAATCACCGATGATGTCAACGGTGAGGGAGGCACCCTGAACAGTTGGTCACTCCAGTTGACGGAATCTTATGCCGCCGACTCGATCACCATCGGCAGCAACCTGGTGGCCAGCGGCCTCCAGAACTTCACGATCAACACCGGGAGTGGCGCAGATACACTGAACGTCGGCACCACTGATCTCAGCCTGCCGGTAGGCGGTGGAGCCTTCAGTTTTAACGCAGGCGATGATTCCGACACCTTGGTTGGTCCCGACGCGGCAAGTATCTGGAATATAACAGGTAATGATGCCGGCACGCTTACTGACACGGGAGGCATCGACTTTTCAAGCGTGGAGAATCTGACCGGCGGCACGGATACCGATGATTTCGTCTTCGGGGATGGGATCGGCGTCACGGTTGCGATCGACGGCGGCGGCGGCACCAACACTCTGGATTATTCCGCCGACACCAGCGGCGTGGTCGTGGACCTCGGCGCTGGCACGGCGACGGGAACGGGCAGCGTGAGCAACATCCGGAATGTGACCGGGGGTTTCGGGGATGATGACATCACAGGAGATAGTGATACCAATACCCTGATTGGCGGAGCTGGCGAAGACACCCTGTCGGGTGGTGGCGGAGCAGACCAGCTCGAAGTGACGCTTTTAGACGGCGGGAACGTTTTTGGCGGCGGCAATGATGATACGCTTGTGGTTACGGGCACCGCCGGCGACGACCAGGTATTTATCACCGACACGGAGATCCGTCATGGCGACCCGGCCACCGATACCATCAGTGTGGATGATGTTGAAATACTGACGATAAACGCCGGTGATGGTGATGACACCATCACGGTGGAATCCGCTGCAACCGCCGGAGGGATGGGATACGACGCCATCAACGTCACCGGCGAGGGAGACACCTCGGGCAGCGGCGGACCGGGAGATACACTCGAAATCGATGCCGACGGTCGTGACACGACCCTTGGGGTGAACAGCGTAACCGTCAACGGTGTGGATATCAATTACGGGACGACGGTCGAAAACGTCTCGGTATTGAATCCCAATATCGACCTGAGCGCGGCCCAGGTCCAGGAACTTGCCGATGGCCTGCAGGCCCTGGCGTCTTACGGGAATGATCTGGACGTTTTTGAGGAGTTCGCGCAGATTGTACCCTTTTTTGGCGTCCTTGACGCGGACGGCGATGTGAATCAGGTGACCTTTGGGGATCTGTTCGATGTGGGGGCCATACTGGATGATCTATCCACCGCCTTCGCTGCGGCTACCATCGTAAACGCCAATGACGTCATCAGCTTCCTGGACGGCTGGCCGGCAACTCCCCTGCTGGTGGACTCGGAGCTGGATCCGCAATCCGACCTGCTCGGGGATATCGATGCCATGGGGCTGGACAATGCAGCCGTCGAACTGAACATCAAGCCCGGCGGCCCGGACCTCACATTTGATTTTGAATTTGTCACCGAGCGCAACGTGACGGTGGCAATGGAAAACATCCAGGAACTGGTCGAATTCGACCTCGTCTTTGATCCGGCCGCAACGTTCGCAGTCAACGCCGGCCTGGTGATGGATCTGAGTATCGGCCTGGATGACTTCGACGTTACCGACACCTTTTTTTTGGAATCCAATGAGTTTAGAGCCCGCGGAAACTCGGACGGCGTGCTGACCACGGATACACCGCTTGATTTTCTCAACGGGGGCGGCGGTGTGGGTACGCTCGTCGGCAACGACCTGCGTATCACGCTTTCGGACGGTTCCACGGACGTGGACGTCGACCTCAGCGACGCCGACACGGTCCAAGATGTGCTGGAGGCCATCGCCGACAGCCACCCGAATCTCAGCGCAGAAATCAATGCCGACGGCACCGGCATCGACATTATGGATACCAGCGGTGGGGCAAGCAATGTCGAGGTCACTGCGCCGAACGGCTCCGATGCCGCGGCGGATTTAGGGATTCCTGCCACGGGCGACACATCCGGCGTGCAGGGATCGAGTATAATCGCCACCATCACCTCCCCCGTGCGGGCGGGCTTCCTGGAAGCGAACGTCACCGACGGGCGGGTCAACATGCAGTTCGGTATCGACGTGGCCTTCGACGAGCAGGGCAATGACCCGCCGCGCATCGTGGCAGCCGATCTCAATGCCGGCCCGGCCGACAGTGATGTCATCGATATCAGCGGCATCGTCCACGCGGATTTTCCGGTCTCCGCGATCGCAGGCGACTTTAATACTCCCGACAGCGATGTCCCGGACCCCGGTAATATCACTTTCGGCGATGCATCGGTTGATTTTTTTGACAACCCGACCGGCCTGACGATTTCCGACGAGTGGGCCCTGTTCACCAACCTGAATGCCTCAAATGCACTCGGGCATCTCATCCAGCTGGGCAGTGCCCTGGCGGGTTTCAGTGACAGTGACCTGTACACCGGCGACATTCCCTTTGTCGAGGGTGCCGTGCTGCGTGATCTGATTAATTTCGGCAGCGCCTATGCGCCGATGCTGGTGGGACTGCTCGACGTCAGTGATCTCACCAACCTCGGATTCATGCCCGGCGACAGCAACGCGCCGCACCAGGCCTTTCTGGACGCCGACGGTGCCCCGAACAATATATTTGTGGGAGACGAACTGGATATCCTGCTGGTCCTAGACGGTGAGACCCGGGCAATCCACATCGAGGTGGACAATCCGGGCGGTCTGTCTGTGGGCGATCCCATCGGAATCGACGATCTTGTCGCGGACATCAATCTCGCCATGACCGAAGCCGAGATCGACACCGCAACGACCCTGGTGGCGGAAAACAACGGCGGCAATGTGCGCCTGCGCTCCCCGGGCGCTACGGTATCCTCGATTGCGGTGGACCTGCGCGGCACGCCGAATTTCGAATCGGCGCAACAGCTGGCGGCAAATCTGCTTGCCGCCAATGCGGTCGCCCACAGCAAACTCAATTACAGCCGCAGCAACAAAGAACTTACCTATGATATCGGCTTGACCGACAGCAGTAAACCCTTTGAACGGTTGTCCCTGGAGATCGACGATGCGGACGCCCTGCACGACATCAGCGGCGCGCCGACCGTCAGCACCTTTAATTCTGCGAACGTTCCGGTCAACATCCCCGCCAGCGGCACCAGCGGGAGGATTAGCTCGAACCTGTTGGTCAGCGGCCTGGCACCGGAGTTGCTGGATGTCGACGTAAACCTTAACATTAGCCACACCTGGGACGACGACCTGGACGTCTTCCTCATCAGCCCCGCGGGAACGCGGGTTGAGCTGTTTACCGATGTGGGCGGCTCCGCTAACAACTTTACCGACACGACCCTGGACGGCGAGGCGACCATCGCGATCACGGACGGCTCGGCGCCGTTCACCGGCACGTTTCGTCCCGAAGGTGACCTGTCGACCTTTACCGGTGAAGATCCCAACGGCGTCTGGGTCCTGGAAATCACCGACGACGCCGGCGGAGACACGGGGACTCTGAACAGCTGGTCGCTGGACATTACCGAGCCTGCGGCCCTGGATGTCGATACGGCCCGGGCGGATCTCACCCTGACCGTCGGTTTCGATCTCGAGGCTGATGTGCCGGCCACCCTGGGGGTGGCGGACAGCCTGTTTGCGGATGCCGACGGCGACGGCATTCCGGATGCAATCCAGGCGCCGACACCACCGGACGGCATCTTGACGGGTGATGCGACCTTCACCCTAGAGGTCAACGGTACACCGGTGGATGTTTCGCTGCTGCAGGCGGACACGACGGATAACGCCACCCGGGAGGGCCCCAACACCGTGCTGGCCGGCGAGTTTCCAATGACCGCCGAGCGCGGGCGGCTGGCGCAGGATGCGGTGTTCGTGCTGGAGGTCACGGAGCGCAGCGGCACCACGCTAGCTAAGACGGTCACGGTGGCGGCCGAGGCGACCCTCGGCCTGGATCTGACGCAGATCGGATTGGATCATGCGACCCAGGTCGGCACGACCCTTGTCGGTTCGGTTGATACCGATACCGAAGTCGTCGGCGATCTGAATCTGCCGGCGGACGGTCAACTGGAAACGGATCTCAAGTTCAAGCTGACGTTCGACACGGGTGACGGTAGCGGGCTCCAGGTGGTGGAAGTCAATTTGGCGGTCGCCGACACCATTGACAACGGATTGGATTCAAACTCCACAGGCCCCGAAGACCTGGCCGAAGACCTGAACAGTGCTTTTAAAAACGTGACCGTCATCAGCGGCTCCGTCGGCACGGATATCAGCTCCAACGTCGTTGCTGTCAAAAACAATGATACCTTGAAATATATTGTCATCAATGCGGACGTTGGTAACACCGCCAGCCTAAAATTCGATCGCCTGCTGGACGGCGAAGGTTCGCAATCCGACGGTGATCAACAGTTTGCCAACCTGGACCTGGACGACCTGGCGGCGGACGTTCAAAACGCCGTCAGCGCAGCCTTTACCGGCACGGCCTTCGACGGTGACCTCACGGTCGTGCGCGATACCAACACCGATCAAATGCTCATCCAAGGCAACGGCAACAGTAACATCAGTGGCGACATCACGTCGATGTTCGTAACGGCGGTGGATGGCTCGAATGCGGCCGAGGATCTGGGCCTGGGCGTCTACAATCCGCTGGCGTCGCTCGGCCTGCCTCCCACCCTGACGGCCTTGCAGGCCCCTGACGGCAGCTTCCAACTCACCAAGGACGCGACCTTCGACCTCATTGTCGACGGCGCTGCGGCCAATCCAATCACGGTCACCGTGCTGTCCGACGATACCGACGGCACGAGCGGCGGGGGCGCCAACGCCAGCCTGAACGACCTGGTGGCCGACATTCAAACTGCGCTGAACGCTGCGTTGACGGCCCATCCGGACTTTGCGAGCGGCGACATCGACGTGATAGCGGGTTCCGCGACAGAAGAGTTTGGTGAAGCGTCACTTGTTGTAGACCGCATCCAGTTCCGGGTCCAGAAAACGGTGACGGATAGCAGCGGCAACACCGTCTTCGCATTTCGCAGCATTCAGCTCGCGGCCGACCCCGGCGATGCGGCGGTGGTCGAACTGGGCTTGGGGGCCGATCAGGACGTGGATCCGGCGATCGTTTCCCAGTCCGCCGGTCTGTTGCTGGATCCGGTGGAGGCCCTGGTGGAGGATTTGCAGGCAGCCCTGGATGCGGGTTTGACGGCAGCCGGATTCAATGCCGCAGACGTGATTGCCGATCACCTCGGTGCCCGCCTGATTCTGCGCGGTGGCGCAAACAGCGGTGTCGGCAGTCTGCGCTTGACGGAGGCAAATCCCGTGACCACCGGCGAGCTGGGTTTCGAGATCGGTCAGTTCGACCGGGCCGTGGCCAGCCGTACGTTCATCGAAGGGGCCGAGCTGGGCGCCACCCTTGCCATCTCCGAAGATACCGGCGGCGTGGACATCGATCAGGCCGCCTTCGGCTTTCTCGGTTTCACGGCCGACGACGGAACGGCGTCCATCACGGCCAACATCAACGTGGACCTGGCGGACGTTGACGCCGCCAGTGACCGCATCCAGTTGCCGGACCTGCTGGCCGCCATCGGCCGGGGCGATCTGGCAGCCATCGTTGACGGCGCCGCCTCCAGCATCACCAGCAACGCCCAGGTGGTGTTGGATAACCTGGATACCGGCGGATTATTCAGCTTCGCCGGCAGCCCGCAAATCACCTTCAGCCGCAACGACTGGGCCCCGGACCCCAATCTGGATCTGGACAACCTGCTGATCAACACCGGCCTTGGAGGAGATGCGGTATTGCCGGCCGGCGGTCAGCTCACCGACGATGCGAATTTCGGCCTGACGGTCACCACGGTCGATGCCCAGGGCAACATCCAGCCCGCGGAACTGGCGATTGTGGTGCGGCTGGTGGACACGGACGGCACCCGCGAGACGCAGCTGGCGCGCCTCGGCTTCACCGCCGGCCAGACAATTACCGGTGCGGGCACCCTCGAAGCGACCCATCCCATCGATGCGCCGGCCGGCCGGCTGATTGACGACGTCAATTTCATCCTCGTCCATGACGACGGAACGATCACGCGCTACCTTGTGACCATCGGAGCCGGCGACACCGTTATGAATTTAGGCATCGGTGATCTGGCCGCCGATTTGGATGCCGCGCTGCAAAACGCCACCAATCTGGATACCAGCACAACGGGTATCGATTTGAAAGCCTTACTCGGCATCAGCGCCGGATCCAACGTCGATCAGCTCACCCTGGATACCACCGTTGGCGGCGAAACCATTACAATCCAGTCGGCCCTGTCGGAGTTCGCCAATACCTCGCGAATCGATTTGGCCGCGGATGTCCAAGCGGCGCTGGATGAGCAGCTGGTCGACGCAGGGTTCAACGCCGGCGACCTGGTGGTGTCGGTCGCCGCCGACAAGCTTAAAATTGCGGCCGCCGCCGGCAACCCGGGTGAATTCACCAGCCTGTCCCTGAAAGCCCTGGCCCGCAACCCGGCCGTCACAGAGCTCGGCCTTCCTCCGGCCGCTTCGCTGCCCGATATCAGCGTTCAGGTCAGCGGCATCCCGGCCGAGATGCTGGATTTCGAATTTTTAGCCTTCGATGACGTACTGCAGGGTCTCGAGCGGATTGCGACCGATTTCCTCGAAGACACGGCCGGCCAGGATGAACTGGGCGTCAAGCTGCCGTTCATCGAACGCAGTGTCGACAGATTCTTTGACTACAGCGCACGTTTCAGCACAGCCGTCAGCGACCTCGCCCTGGAGACTCCGGGCACGATTCAAGCGGTGGGAGATGCCATCCAGGCCGTGATGCCGCTGATCGGTACCCCGCTGATCAGCTACGACACGGCCGGAAAAGACGTGAAAATCGAGTTCGTCTTCAACGCCACCGAGACGACGACCACGCCGCTGAACATCAACATCAACCGGCTGGCCGATCTCAAGGAATACGAAAATACCAACCAGCCCGGGGTGCCGGGCCTGACCCCGAATCCGAATGGATCGGGAAGCCAGGAACCGCTGTCGAGTCTGGTTGCCACCGAGTCCCAGGGCGAGCTGGATGTTTTTGTCCAGGCCCTGCCGGATCTGGATCTGGGCCTCGATCTCACCGATCCCGCCGACCCGCGGGCATTTCTGGACAAAAGCAGCAAACTGGACCTGAATTTCCGCGCGACCGGTGACAACATGGACTTTACGGCCCAGTCGGGACCCATGAATTTCCTGGTTGAGGGTGGAGATGTGGCCATTGACAGCGACGGGGATCCGTCCACCAACGATCCCGCCGTTTTCAGCGTGACGTTTGCCGGCGGGGCGCCGGCCCAACTCTTTTTCGACACGTTTACGCCCGGCAGCCCCTTGAGTGCCCAGACGGAAACAGGCCTGGCTGATCAGGCCGGCACGGGTGAACCCGATGCGGTCGCCCGCCTGCCGCTTTTTGACGGTGACAGCGGCGACCCGCTGCAGGATGCCGGTGCCGCGGCCAACTCCAACATTCTCGAGTTCGACGTCAAGGACCTGGACGCCCTGCTGGCGGCCGAGGAGGCCGGGGTGCCGCCGTTCCTCGACAATACCGTGCTGGAGATTACCACGCCGGTATTGACGACGGCTTTTGGTATCCCGCCGGATTCGGGCGGTGGTCTTCTGGGCCTGCGGGACACGTTTTCGGCCATCTCGATTCTGAGCAACCGGGAGTCCACCCTGGACGCCCTGGATTATCTCCTGCTGACCATGGAGGAGTCCCTGGATGAGGCCGTGATCGACGTGTCGTTGGCGCTGATCGACGGCAACCTGCCCGATGTGGTCAACATTTTCGACGGTCTGCGGGATGACCTGCTGACCGAACTGGCGATCGAATTCGCCACTGCCGATCCGGCCCTGGGCCGCGACCTGCTGACCCAGGAGGTTTTTTTCGATGCCTGGGGTCCCGGCGGTCTCGATCTCCTGGTCAGTTCGGGCGGCGCCACGGTGGACGATTACGTAGAGCTCACCCTGGGCGAGGGCGGGTCCGGGGATCCCAATGAACTGGTGTTCTTCGACATGAGCCTGCACCAGGATTTTGTGCTGGCGGACTTCAAACCCACCTTCGACCTGGGCGACCACCTGCGCGGTCTCGACATTCGCCTGGATGCGCCCATCGACGTGCGGCTCGCCTTCGACTGGGATTTTGGTTTCGGAGTCAGCCGCAATGACGGCTATTTCGTCGATACCTCCGCCACCGACGAGCTGGACGTTTACACCTTGATCACGTTGGCCCCGCCGCTGGCCGGCAATACCGACCGCAACGGCGCCCCGGCCCACAAGGGCATCATGCAGGGGCTCAAGGTCGACGTTCGCGATCACGACAGCTCGCCCTTTAATATCAACGATTTTTCCGCCAAGACCCGCTTCGAGGGGCAGTTCGCGGTCGACATTCTGGGTGATCCGGACGACACGGACGACCCCGGCGATGACGACCGGCTGACATTTACTGAGCTTGTGGGCACGGCGGATCCCAATGCATTTTTCGACACCGAGCTGACGGCCAACACCCATTTCGATCTGGATGTCAGCCTCGGCTTTGAGGAAGCGCGCATCGCACCGGGGCTCAACGCCAGACTGAATGTTGACTGGCAGTACTACGACCAGCCCCTGGAGAATGTGCGCAGCCGCGAATTTCTGACTTCTTTCGGTGATTCGCGGTCCGCCGCCTTCGCCGCCCCGGTGAAGGTGGCGGACGACGGCATCGGGGCCTCCGAGCGCGCTTTCACCAATTCCGAAATCCGGGTTACCACTGAAACCGCCCACGGTCTGCAGACAGACGACATCGTGCGCATCACCGGCGTTCAATCGGACGATCCGGAAGACATCTCCAAACCCCTGGCCAACGGCATCTGGGTGGTGGAGCGCGTCAGCGACACGGAAATCGACCTCAAGGGCACCAAGTATCCCACCGAAGGCATTATCGATATTTCCCCGGGCTCCAACGGGGGTGTGGTGCAGAAGCTGGTGCAGATCGAGGATATCAGCTTCGTGAACACCGACGTGATCCAGATCGAGAGCACGGGCCACACTTTTGTCGACGGTGACCAGATCACCCTTTACAATGTCAAGGACACGAACGGCAACGATTTCGAAGGCGCCAACGGGGTTTTCCGGGTGATCAATGCCGCGGTTGACGCTTTTCAGCTGGAGGCAATGGACGGTTTCGGCCCCAACGGTTTCACATTCAGCGTGGTCTCCGGCAACACCACCCAGGACTATCAGGACGACCCTGTCGGAGAGTTTTTCATTCCGCGCGGCGTATTTGATCCGACCAAACGGCTGGTGGGCGCCCATCCGGCAGACACCACTGCTATCGACGCACTTTTCTGGAAAACCGTTCTCAACCTCGATACGTTCAAGGACCAGCAGCTGGGCCAGATCGATGCGGTCAACGGCCCCCGGGTGGAATTCATCGAGGTCCAGCTCGACCTCGGACAGTTCGTCAGCGAGTTCGCACGCCCCATTTTGAAGGTGGTCAAGGACCTGGTCTCCCCCATGGACTGGCTCGTCCATCCCCAGCGGGGATTGTTCTTCCAGATCGATCCCATCATATCCTTTTTAAAAGGCCGTGACTACACCTGGCTGGATTCGTTTTCGGAGTTCTGGAGCGGCCTCAAGCAAATGAAGCCGTTTATCAAGGCGATCGCCTACGCTTACGGCCTGGCCGACCGGGTGGACAACTGGGATGCCAGCGGCAGCCTGTTGCTGGATATCCAGGGTATATCACTGCCGGACATCCGCAACCAGTTTGATCTGTCCAAGTTTACCGCGCTGCCCCTGTCCTCGAGCCTGCCGGATTTTCTGCAATTTACCAATCCCAAAGTGGAATACAAAAAGGAGGTCGAAAAACTCACCAATGCGGGCAAGATCACCAAGAACTCCGAGCAGACGGTCAAGGGGCTGCAGAAGACGAGCAAGAGCGCCGGTCTCACCGCGGAGGGTGATTTCGAGATCGATTTTCCCATCCTGACCCGCCCGGATATCGCCAAGAATCTCCTGATCGGCGGCAACGCCGACCTGTTCATACTGGATCTGCCCAAGTTCGTGTTCCAGGCAACGCTCTCGGCCGAAGCCATTATCTGGTTCCCGCCCAAAGTCTCGGCCTACGTGGAAGGCACGCTGGGGATTTCCGTCGACCTGGCATTCGGGTTCGATACCCAGGGCTTTAAAGACTTCGCACTTTCAGGTCGGGAAGAAGACATCGCCCGAGGATTCTTCTTCCTCGACACCCGCGAGTTCAAACAGGGCGGGCAGTTCGTCGTCGGCCGAGATGATCCGCCGGAATTGACCGTCTTCGGCTCCGTGGAGGGCGGCATCGAGGTCAGCGCATTGATCGCCAGTGCGGGGGGGTCACTGACGTTGGGTGCCACCGTGGATTTTAACCTGAGTGACCCCAATGCCGACGGCCGGGTGCGGCTCCATGAAATCGAGGCCGGTTCTATCAATGCCGCCGGCAATTTCGACCTGTCATGTATGTTCGACATTTCCGGCGATTTTACCATCAGCCTGGATTTCTGGATCAAGGTGGCGGGCGTCAAGGTTGCCAACTGGGACGTGCTCGACTCCTTTGGCATCAACGGCACCATATTCAGCTTCCAGATTGCCTGCGCCCATCCGCCGGTGCTGGCCACGGATATGGGCACCGGGGTGTTGCGCCTGAACATCGGCGAGTTTGCCGAGGACCGCATTTATTTCAACACTATTGACAACAACGAACAGTACTTCGTCTTCACGGATGAGACCTTAAACGATGAGGTTACCTCGATCCGGGTGGATGCAATCTTGCGAAACAGCGGCGGCGGTGCCCTGGATCGTCAGTCTCAGACGTTTGAGGACCTGGCCGGCTGGGAACTGGTCACCGGCTTTGCCGGCGAAGGCGCCGACCGAATCGAGGTGGCCGCGGGATTTGCGGTGCCGGTTAGGTTCTTCGGCGGTGCCGGCAACGACACCATTGTCGGGGGCAGCGGCGATGACGAAATTCACGGTGACGGCGGCAACGACTCCCTGACCGGCGGTGCCGGCGACGACACGCTGATAGGCGACGCCGGCAACGACACGCTTTTCGGCGGTGACGACGACGACCTGCTGCTGGGCGGCCTGGGCCGCGATACGCTGGAGGGCAACGCCGGTGAGGACGTTTTGAACGGGCAATGGGACGACGACACCCTCAAGGGCGGTGCCGGTGACGACCGCTACATCTTTGACCGCAACTGGGGCCTGGATTTCATCGACGAGGAAGCCAACGACGATCCTGACGACACCGTCGATTTCACGGCAGTACCCCTGGGGCTGTCCGTTCGCTACGGCGGTCGACAGGGATTGACCGATCCGCTGGATGTGGATTTCCGCATCGATCCTTCGCCGGATCCTTATCCTGAATTCGAGGCCAAGCTGCTGGTCAGCGGCGATACGGTGACCCACGAAGATTACCAGATCGAGCGCATTATCGGCAGCCGCAGCGCCGACGACATCGAGATCTTCGCCACCGGCACCAACGACCTGCGGTTGGACGGGGTCAACGGCTCGGACGACTACTTCGTATACGGCAGCCAGGCCCTGCGCGCCGATATCTTCATATCAGACACGGGCAACTTCTGGAACACCGACCGCCTGTTCGTCTTCGGCACGCCCGAGGCGGATACCGTCGGCCTAACCGCCGAACAGGTGAGCTTCGGCAGCCCCGCATTCGCCGCGGTGATCTACCAGCCGCCGGGGGCCGACTCCGGGCTGGAATTCCTCGAGATCAACTTGCTCGCCGGAAATGACAGCGGATTCGTCTACAGCACGCCGCCCAACCTGGCCGTGTCCATCAACGGGGACGAGGGCGACGACATTATCGAGTTCGGCACCGGCCCGCGGTTGACCCATCAGACCGCGCTGGCGGATCTGAGCAACGGCGGCGGCATCGACAATGATGTTGGCTTTGACGATTTTAACATCACCCGGCTCGACGGTACGGTCATCGGCGTCAATCTGGATGGCATGAACACCCTGGGCGATCTCATTGCCGACGTCAACGAGGACTACCGGGCGGTCAGCTTCACGGCCCAGCCCTCCGCGGGAAATTCGGTCACGGTTTCCGACGGCATGCGCACCGAGGCATTTACCTTGGGCACCGATGTTGCCATCGGGGCCGATGCGTCCGAAACCATGGGCAATCTCATCGCCGCCATCAATGCCGCCGATTTCGACCGGCTCTTTGCAACCCTGGATACAGGCGCGGGCGATCCCACAGCGCGCGTTCATTACGCCAACGGAAGCACCGGCGTCAGCGGCACGAACATCGGCTTGACCGCGCTGATAACCGACCCCCTGCGTATGGCCGTCAATGCGGACCGCAACGGGCTGGACCTGGTCGAACTGCAGGTCGCCGGAACGGCCTTGCTGGCAGTGCGGCCGACCATCAAGAACGGCACCACTGACGAGGAAAACAAGGCCGCTTCGCAGCTGGGCATCAAAATCGTCAATCCTAAAGAAAAGATCATCAGCCTTGCCGGCAACGTCAACCCGTCTGACGGGGAGACCGTCACCATCAACGACGGCACCGACACAGTGATTTTCGAATTCGACGACGACGACGTATTCGAAGGCGGCAATACGCGCCGGGTACGTCTCGGCGCCAATGCGGGCGAGACCCTGGAGAACCTGGCGGACGCCATCGACGATCCGCTGGTGGTCTCCTCCATGGACGTGACCGTGATCGACCGCAGCGGAGACGCCAACCCTTCGCTGACGGTGCAGTCGCTGCTGGAGGGACCGGGCTTCGATGTGAGCGTCGGGCCGCCGCCGGCGCCGATCACCGACCTGAATGCCACCGTCAACATCAATCACACCTGGGACAGTGACCTGGATGTCTTTCTGATCAGCCCGGACGGGACCCGGGTGGAGCTGTTCACCGACGTGGGCGGCAGCGGTGATGGATTTACCAGTACTGTGCTGGATGATGAGGCCGGGACGGCGATCACGTCCGGGAGCGCGCCATTTACGGGCAGCTTCCGACCGGAGGGCTCTCTCGCGGACTTCGATACCCTCAATCCCAACGGCATCTGGACCCTTGAGGTCACCGATGATGCGAACCGGGATACCGGCGCATTGAGCAGCTGGTCACTGAAATTCAACAACGACAACAGCTTTGTATTTACGGCTTCGCCCGACCTGCAGCTCTCTGATAAGACCACGCTGACCTCCCTGTTGGGTGTCAGTGGTGTGTTGCAGCCGCCCTCGGCCGCCAAAACGCAGATTGCCGATGGGCCCCTGGAAATCAATGGTCTGAGAATTTATGACAAGCGCCCCGGCGGCTTTTTGGATGAGATCGCCGGCAACCAGGTCAACGGGCCGATCCGGGTCGACGGCGGTCTGGACGATCAGCACGACACGCTTATCCTGGACGACACCGGCGACACCCGCAACCACGACCAACCGCTCGTGCGGGATGCAGATGGCAATCACCCCCAGGCGAGTGAAGGACAGATGAATGACTCCCAGATCCGCGGTCTGGGTATGTGGCAGGGGATCGATTATTCGGATCTGGAGATTCTCGAAGCCCGGCTCGGGCAGGGTGACGACCGGTTCACCGTGGCGAACACCGCCAGCCAATCCGCAACGGCAATTAGCGCCGGCGGCGGCAGCGACACGGTGTCGATGACGGGTGTCGATCCAAGTGGTGCACTGTTCGTCTACGGCGAGGTGTCGATCAATTCGCCGTTTCCGTTCCTGGGTGATGCCGGGACGGACACCCTCACGGTGGATTCGGGTGTATTTGAGGGAGTCACACTCTACGGCGGCGCCGAAATCGATACGATCACCGGCGGCAGCGGTGATGACCTGATATTCGGCGGCAGCGGCAACGACATCATCAACGGCGGAGACGGCGCGGATGCCATCTGGGGCGACAGCGGTGTCGACATCGACCTGTCCGCCAAGGTGACCGGCGCCACTGTTTTTGCAACCGTCGACACCGACGGCGGCACGGATGTCCTGACCCGGGTCACCGACGACGGCACCGCCGGCGACGACACCATCAACGGCGAAATCGGGGCCGATGTCATCTTCGGCGACCACGGCCTGATCAACGGTGCCGACTTCAACACCGGCGACCGCATAGTGACGGTACGTGAAGTTAAGGCTGGCAGTGATACGGGTAACGACACCATCAACGGCGGCGACGACGACGATATCATCATGGGCGGCATCGGCGGGGACACCATCGGAGGCGATGCCGGTACCGACATCATTCTGGGTGATAACGGCGTGGTAGTCAGAGATGACGGTAGCGCAGATGCCAATGACATTTTCACCCGCACGCCGGCCGGGGGCGACGTGGATACGATCAACGGTGGAACTGAAGACGACATCATCCTGGGCGGCACAGCCGGCGACATTCTCTCCGGCGGTGCGGAGGATGACATCATCATCGGGGACCAGGGTAAAATCACCCGCGATGCCAACGATGAGGTGCAAAAGATCAAGACTACCGACACGGTTGATGCCGACGGCGGGGTCGACACCATCCAGGGTGACGGCGGCGACGATATCATTCTGGGCGGTGTTCTGGGCGATCAGATTTCAGGCAATGGGAACGATGACATCATTCTGGGTGATAACGGGACGCTGGTCTACGACGATGATAGCGATCTGTCGACGCTGGACCGTATTGCCAGTGAAATTTCGACTGTGCTGGGTGATGTTGACACGATTTACGGCAACGCGGGCAACGATATTATCATGGGAGGTACTGCCGGCGATATTCTTTATGGCGGCAACAGCGAGGCCGCCAACGATCCCATTGCCGGAGATGACGCTGACGTGCTGATCGGCGATAACGGTGAAATAGTCCGGGTTGACGGTCTTGCCCCGCGACGGGTGGCCCTGATCCAGACCACGGACACGACGAATGCCACAGGCGGTGCGGATACGATCGAGGGCAACGAAGATAACGATGTCATTTTAGGCGGCGTATTGAGTGATCAGATCAAAGGCAATAAAGGCCATGACATCATCCTGGGTGATAACGGGCTGCTGGATTACGATGATGATAGCGATCTGTCGACGCTGGACCGGATTGCCAGTGAAATTTCGACTGTGCTGGGTGATGTTGACACGATTTACGGCAACGCGGGCAACGATATTATCATGGGAGGTACTGCCGGCGATATTCTTTATGGCGGCAACAGCGAGGCCGCCAACGATCCCATTGCCGGAGATGACGCCGACGTGCTGATCGGCGATAACGGTGAAATAGTCCGGGTTGACGGTCTTGCCCCGCGACAGGTGGCCCTGATCCAGACCACGGACACGACGAATGCCACAGGCGGTGCGGATACGATCGAGGGCAACGAAGACGACGATGTCATTCTGGGTGGGGTTCTGAGCGACACCGTCATGGCTGGATCCGGCAACGATATTAACCTCGGTGACAACGGCCTGCTGGATTACGACACGGGCGACGGGAATCTGGCGACGCTCGATCAGGTCCTCAGTGAGCGGGACGGCACGGCCTCCCTGGGTGGGAGCGACACGATTTACGGCAATGCCGGCAATGACATTGTGATCGGCGGTGCAAAGGGCGACACCCTCTTTGGCGGCAATGGGGTAACCAATGATGCTATCACTGGCGATGATTTTGACATCATTATAGGTGACAACGCCGAATTGACCACCGTGGAAGGCCTTGATCCGCATCGCATTGGCCTGATTGAGACCACAGATACGGTGACAATCACCGGTGGCGACGATCGTATTGAAGGCAATGAAGACGATGACGTTATCCTGGGCGGCGTCGGCAGTGACACCATCGACGGCAACCAGAATGACGACCTGATCGCCGGCGACAACGCCGTGCTCGCCGCACGAGCGGTTGGTGTCACGAGCAACCCGCGTTTTCGTGCGCTCGAAGGCACGATGATTTATGGCGACGACGGCGAAGCCTTGATCGACCGGACCGCACAGTACAGCAACCCGAGCGGCGATCCCAAGTGGTCAAACTGGGTGCTGACGGTCGACGATGGTCTCACCGGCCTGTTCGGCGATGACTACATCGCCGGCGGTCCGAATGATGACACGATCTTTGGCCAGCGCGGCGATGACACGATCCAGGGCGATGGCGCAATCACTGAGACGGTCTCGGCTTCACTCGATGGAAATAACCTGCTTGTCGTAGATCCGTCCGTGGAAGCTGCCGATGACGGCGACGATTACATAGAAGGCAACGACGGCAACGACACCATCTTCGGCAACCTGGGGCAGGACGACATCGTTGGCGGCAGCTCCGAGCTGTTCGGAATGACGTCCGCCGCCCAGCGGTCGGATGGATCCGATCTGATCTTCGGCGGCGCAGGCACCGATATAGCGCGCAACGATCCCGGCGATGATTCCGACCAGGGACACGCGCGAGATGCTGACGTCATTGCAGGGGACAATGCCAATATCTACCGTCTGGTGGGTACGAACGGAATCGATAGCGGCGCATTCCTCATGTTTAACTACGATGACTATGACACTTTGAGGATCATCCCGCGGGCCCTGGAGCTGCTGGATTACACTCCCGGCGGTAATCCCGGCGACATCGGTGCTGACGACCTGATCCACGGTGAGTCCGGCGACGACACGCTGCACGGCATGACGGGCAACGACGTGATCTTCGGTGAGGGCCAGGACGACGACATCTTCGGGGGTACCGGCTACGATCGCTTGTACGGTGGTACCGGTGAAGACGGGATCTTGGGTGACGACGGTAGGATCCTGATAAGCCGCAACGGGCAACCTGAGCCCCTTTACGGTCTCGACACGCCCAACGAGCAGACCGCGATCAGCCTGCCGGGTCCGTTCACCGGCGCCGTGATCCATATCACCGGGCGCCTGCATAAGGCTGTCAACCTCACGCCGTTCGAGCTGGGTGGCAACGATATTATTTTCGGTGGATTGGGCGATGACTTCCTCCACGCCGGGGCCGGTGACGACGCGGTTTCCGGTGCAGAAGCTCTCGAGGCTTTCTACAATTCTAAGCCCGCCTTCGATCCTCAGGTAGACTACGAACCGCTGCTCTACGATCCGGCGACCCGGAAATTCGCCGCTTACGATGCCGACAATCCTCGAACCAAGATCATGGTCAACGGTGAAGATTTTCTGATAAACTTCGACGCCTTCACAGACCCTTCCGATCAGTCGGGAACGAAGATCTACGACGGCAAGGATCGGATTTTTGGTGATCTCGGTCATGACTGGCTTGTCGGCGGTACGCAGAACGACCGCGTGTTCGGCGGCATGGGTGATGACCTGATCAATGCCGACGACAACCATGAGAATGGCACGGCGGCCGGCTTGAACGACTTGCCCGATGCTCCGGAATTCGCTGACGCCGATTTCGCCTTCGGCGGAGGTGGCCTCGATGTGTTGATCGCCAACACCGGCGCCGATCGAATGTTTGATTGGGGCGGCGAATTCAACAGTTACTTTGTTCCGTTCAGCCCCTTCGGACAACCCACAATCTATCGTTCACCGGGAAATAATCCTCACATCGAAAACTTCCTCCTCGACCTGGGTGCTGCTAGCGGAGCCGATCAGACGCTCATCGAACCGGACGGCGAGTTGGGCTTGGTTACATCGGCTGATCCGCAATGGGGGGATCAGCACGGTCCACCACGTGACCCGCAGCCCGGAAACATCCCCGGCGTCCAGCGGGATACCCAGGGAGGCCCCGAGGACGACAGTGCCGGCGGCGGTGGCAGTGGTGGCGGCGGTGGCGGTGGCGGCGTAGCACCGGTCATCACCTCATTATCTGACAACCCGGATCCGGTGACCCAGGGTGATAACGTGACGCTGACGGCCAACGGCGTTGCTGATGCAGACGGCACCGTCTCGTCGGTCTTCTTCTATCTTGACTCCAACGCGAACAGTGTGCTTGACGTGATCACGGACGAGCTCCTTGCTACCGATACGGATGATTCCGATGGATGGTCGGTGACCATCTCAACGGCCTCCTTCTCGCCCGGCACGCAGAGGTATTTTGCACAAGCCGAAGACAACGACGGTTTGTTGAGCACCGAGGTGTCTACTACCGGGGACGTGGTGGGCAGCAGCACTGTGGTCACGACCTATGACAGCAATGATGTGCCGCAGAACATCCCCAAAAGGGGCACCATTTCCTCAACTATAGATGTTAGCGACAGCTTTACGATTTTGGATGTCAACGTTCAGGTCAATATTAACCATAAACGCGTCAGAGACCTGGATGTATTCTTGATCGCACCCGGTGGAACGACAACGATCGAGCTGTTTACCGATGTGGGGGGCAACGGCAACCACTTCGAAGACACCATCCTCGATGATGAAGCCACGACGGCTATCACGGACGGCTCTGCTCCGTTTACCGGCAACTTCCGTCCCGAGGGAGATCTCAGCGTTCTTGACGGACAGGATGTCTCTGGTACGTGGACGCTGCAGATCACCGATGACCAAAATGGGCAGAGCGGTACGCTCAACAGCTGGTCAATCATCGTTGCACACAAAAACAATCTAATGGTCATGGAGGCCCCTCCGCAAGAGACCATCGGTTCGAATGCCATGCTGACTGCCGCTGCCCTTGACCCGATCGTGGATGAAGCCATCAGCCGCCTGGCGGATTCCTACCTGCTCGATGAAAGCCAGATGGCGCTTCTGGACTCGGTACACTTTGAGATTGTCGATTTTGACGAGATGATCCTGGGACGAGCGTGGGGGACGACAGTTTTGCTTGATCTGGATGCTGCGGGACACGGCTGGTTCATCGACCCCACGCCCGCAGACGATGCCGAGTTTAAACGCGTGAATGAAAACGGCGACCGGGTGGCCGGCAAAATGAGCGCGGCCTACGGTGATATGGATCTGCTGACCGTGGTCATGCATGAACTGGGCCACATCCTGGGCCATGGACATGACGCGGTCGAATCCGGTGACCTGATGAAGGCTACACTGGATACCGGCGCCCGGCGCGGCGTGGACGATTACGATGACATCGAATTGACCGTCGACGCCGATCGCGGCGCCGGCCCGCGCGTCGTCATGAAATCAACTGATGACTACAGCGATAACGAGAGTACCGAGGCCACCGCCCAAAACCAAAAGCGCAATGTCTGGCTGTCGGATTTTCTGCGCGGCGGTATGCTGAGATATAATAATCCCTATGAACCGCAACGGAACGACATCATAATCGTCATCGACGATGACGAGGAAGAAGACTGATGCAGCGAATATGAGACTGAAAGGGAGATTGTGCAGTTGATGCTTAAAGAATTTTACTGGCTGTTCCAGTAAATTAGGTAGACAGCATGAAGGAGCGGCTTGCAGCCGTGATAAAAAGAGACGCGGCTGCAAGCCGCTTTCGATATTTTATTGACAATGGAATTTTTCGAGTTTATAAAGATTTATTACTAATTTAATCCATTTATTGTTAAATTCCAAACAGTTAATTTCTCTTCAGTTTATTGCAGGAACAACGAAGCTCACCTCGATCTTAACCGCAAAGAAAGCGGACGACTCAATCTATTGTCCGAATTTGCCTGCAAATCAGAACACCGGGGCGGATCTGAACACGGCGTACACAGGTTGCTGAAGACGTTTAAAAGCTACAAACGTATCTTGCTGCTGTTATTCTATATATTCCTGACTTCGCATTAACTTTCATCCGAAATTTCAGGCAACAATCCACAAGCGTAAAACGGTTCGAATACTCCAGAGAAGAATACCGTGAACCCAACATGAAAGGAGGAGTCCCGATGCCGAAAGACACCGACAGCCCAAAAACGGAATCAGTAGAAAATGCCGCTCAAGCAACCGGTCAAACCAGAATCGTGTGGGATGACTCGAACATGCGCAGTGCCTATGCCAATGTGTCCAACGTGGCCGGTGGACGCGAGGAAATTGTCCTGCTGTTTGGCATGAACCAGTCCTGGCACGCGGCCCAAACGGAAGTCAAAGTCCAGCTCACCGATCGCATCGTGTTGAGTCCATTTGCAGCCAAAAGGCTTTCGGTCCTGTTGAACAACGTCATCGCCGATTATGAGAAGAAGTTCGGCAAGGTGGAAATCGGGGTCGAAAGGCCGGCGGGCAGTACGGTTCAATGAAGCGACGGAGCAAAGCGATTCCACCCTTCGACATTCGATATTCGATAATCTGCGGTTCGCTTTTAAATAAGTTTCATACAAGCGGCTGGGCCGACACCTGAAACCTTAGGCCGCTAACATGGTGTTGTCAAAATAAATTCCCCAAAAGGCTTAATTGCTACAAGCGAAGTGGTTGGCAAAATGGAGCACTATCCCCCAGACCGCGATGACGAACAGCATCGGCTTCACACGGTCACCGGTTCGGAAGAACCCCATCGCTTCGATCCCGACCAGGTGTTCTGGCGGCAGTTTGCCGAAGCGGCAACCTCCAGGGAGTTCTGCCAGAGTTGGTTGCCGCTGCAGTGTCGAATGCTAACAGGGGTCCGCTGCGCCATGGTGCTGCTGGGAGAGCCCGACAGTGGACCCTTCACACCGGTGGCGGTCTGGCCCGATGCCAAGCTCAGCATGCATCATCTCACCGGGGCCGCAGAAAACGCTCTCAAAGAACGCCGCGGCCTGCTCATCGAATCCAACTCCCAGGCCACTCCGGAAAATCCATCCCCCGAAAATTATCAGATTGCCTACCCAATTGAAATATCAGGAGAACTCCACGGTGTCGTTGTTCTCGGCATCGAACAGGAGGACAAAAAGGAAGTTCAAACCATCATGCGCCAGCTCCACTGGGGCGCGGTCTGGCTCGAAGTCTTGATTCGACGGTCGGAGGCGGTCAAATCCAGCCAGGTTAACGAACGGTTGCAAAAGTTGTTCGACCTGGTCGCCAGTGCGGTGGAGCATGAAGATTTTCGCAAAGGAGCCATGGCATTCGTCACTCGGATGGCCACCCGTCTTGAATGCGACCGGGTGAGCATGGGGTTTAGAAAGGGTCATCATGTGCGGGTCGACGTTCTTTCCCACAGTGCCGAATTCGGCAGGCAGACCAACCTGGTGCGGGCCATTGAAGCGGCGATGGAGGAGGCCCTCGACCAAAATGCAGTGATTGTTTTTCCAACCCAAGAGGGCGCCGAACCTTTCGTTACAAGGGCCCACGCGGAGCTGTCCCGACAATTTGACAGCGGAGCGATCTGTACCCTGCCCCTTGAAGCCGGTGAAAAATATATCGGCGGATTGATGCTGGAACGTCCGGCAGACAAACCCTTTGATCCGGAGACCGCTGAACTTTGTGAGTCTTTGGCGATGCTGGTGGGGCCGATCCTGAACTCCAAACGAACCGAGCAGCGCTGGCTGATCCGCAAAGCAATAGATGCCTTGGCCGGACAGTTGAAAGGACTTTTCGGTCCGAGCTACCTGATCAGAAAATTACTCGTGCTGCTGCTCATCGCCATGGTGGCCTTCTTTTCCGTGTTTACAATCGACTACCGCGTGAGCGCGCCGACTTTTATTGAAGGCGAGGTGCAGCAGGTGGTGGCGGCTCCCTTTGACGGATATGTGAAAGAGGCCCCGGTTCGCCCCGGTGATGTGATTCAGGCCGATGAAATACTCTGTGTGCTGGATGATCGCGAACTGAAACTCGAGCACCTCAAGTGGGTCACCGAAAAGGCCCAGCTGAAAAAAGAATATCATTCATCAATGGCAGAACACGACCGGTCTCAAATCCGGATTTTGAGGGCTAAAATCGATCAGGCCGATGCCCAGCTGGCCCTGATCGAAGAACAATTGTCACGCACCAATGTCACGGCCCCCTTTAGCGCGGTGGTGATGAGCGGTGACCTGAGCCAGTCGCTGGGGGCGCCGTTGCAGCGCGGCCAGATCCTTTATGAAATAGCGCCGCTGGATAAATACCGCGTCATCGTGGAAGTCGACGAACGCGACATCAATCGGATCGCGGTCGGGCAGCACAGCGAACTGGTCCTGCCGTCCATGGCCGGCGAAACGTTTGCGTTTGTCATCGAAAAAATCACGCCGGTATCAACCGCCAAAGAAGGCCGCAACTATTTCAGGGTGGAAGGCCGTATGCTGGATAATCCCGCCCGGCTGCGACCGGGAATGGAAGGCATCGGAAAAATCACCATCGCGCGCCGCAAGTTGATCTGGGTCTGGACCCACAAAGCCGTTGACTGGGTGCGGATGCAATTGTGGAGATGGTGGCCCTGACGGGAAACTGAATGGCGATTGTCGATTGACGAATGGCGAATGATGAAGTGAGGAATCGCTTCGCTCCGTCATATTACTTATTGGTTTCAGGTGTCAGGTTTCGGGTGTCAGGGGGTGCAGGTGTTAGATCCTAACACCTTATATGAAACTCCAGGTAGCCGGAACTAAGGAAAAATCGAACATTGAACATCGAACATCGAACGTCCAACATCGAATAATGAATTCTGTCAATTTTACAAACAATTAAGCAAAGAAGACTATTCACCCTTCGAAGTTATTCGCATCAACATTCAGCGTTTTGCTGATATAAAAAGGACAAAGCGTAGCGTCATCAATATTGGACGTTCGATGTTGAGCGTTCGATGTTCGACGTTCATAAGTTTCTTTTTCGATAAGACCGGCCGTTTGTTTAGCCTGCGGCTGGGCTGACACCTGAAACCTGAACACTGAAACCTTCAGGTACTTGTAACATGCGGTCAGAATAAAACCCCTCAAACGATTTAATATAACAACGGGTTGCCCCAATATGTCCGAATCCCTATACAGCCCTACCTGGTACCGCGTCGCGAATCTAAAGCCGCGCCTGCGCAGTCATGTCGAAATTCACCGGCACGATTATCGCGGTGAGCTGTGGTATGTGATGCAGGATCATTCAGCAAGCCGATATCAGCGGTTTACGCCGGCGGCATACCGGCTCATCGGTTTGATGGACGGCCGGCGTACCGTCGAGGAGATCTGGCAGGCCAGCCGGTCACGTCTGGTAGAGGAAGCCCCGACCCAGCAGGAAGTCATCCGGCTGCTCAGCCAACTGCATGCGGTTGATGCCCTTCAGGGCGACGTTCAGCCGGATCCCGGCGAGCTGGCGATGCGTTTTGAAAAGAAACGCATGGGGTGGTTGAAGCAAACCATGCGCAGCCCGCTCTTTATGCGGTTTCCGATTTTGGACCCGGAACGTTTCCTCTCCCGGTTTCGGCGGTTGGCCGGGCTTTTTTTCAGCTGGCCGGGAGTTATCCTCTGGCTGGCCGTGGTGGCGCCGGCAGTCTTCCAGGCCGGTGTCCACTGGACCGAGCTGACTGAAAATATCGCTGATCGCATCCTGGCGCCGCTAAATCTATTCGTCCTGTGGCTCACTTTCCCGTTTCTAAAAGCCTTTCATGAATTCGGCCATGCATTTGCCGTAAAAACAAAAGGCGGCGAAGTTCATGAAATGGGAATCATGCTGTTGGTCTTCACCCCGATCCCCTACGTGGATGCCTCCGCTGCTTCGGCCTTTCGCCGGAAAAGAGAACGCATACTGGTGGGTGCGGCCGGCATGCTGGTAGAATTTTTTTTTGCAGCCCTGGCATTTTATGTATGGCTCAATGTCCAACCCGGAGCCTTGCGGGCCGTAGCCTTTAACGTGATGGTGATTGCCGGCGTATCATCGTTGCTTTTTAACGGTAACCCGCTTTTGCGTTTTGACGCTTACTACATCCTGGTAGATATTCTGGAGATTCCCAATCTCGGGTCGCGCGGTACGCGCTATGTGCTTTATCTGCTGCAGCGGTATCTGCTGGGTATCGGCGATGCCGAACCGCCCCTGTCCACCCATGGTGAGCGGGCCTGGTTTGTTGTCTATACCATTTTGGCCTTTTGCTACCGGATGACGATCTATCTGGGAATCGTCCTGTTTGTAGCCGGTAAATTCTTTTTTATCGGGGTTATGTTTGCCCTCTGGGCGGCGGTGAACATGCTGATTTTGCCGGTGGTCAAGGGTATTCGGTTTTTGATTATATCCCCGCGGCTCAACCGCAAGCGTTTGCGGGCCGTTTTGGTCTGCGGGCTGATGTTTACCGGTGTGGCGGCTTTTATTGTTATGGTGCCGGTGTCCCTGGGCACTATCACCGAAGGGGTTATCTGGATCCCGGATAAGTCTTTCGTACGCGCCGCTACGGATGGCTTTGTGGAGCGGATCATTGCCATGCCGGGCACCCGGGTCAAGGAAAAGGATCCCCTGATCATTTGTTCGGAACCGCTTTTGCCGGCTCAAATCCGGATACTGGAATCCCGCCTGCGGGAGCTGAAGTCACTTTACGTCAGCCAGAAGTTCTCCGATCGGGTGGCGGCCGATATTACGCGGGATGAGATCGAGCATGTCAGCGCCCAGCTGGCAGATGCACGCAGCCGCGAGGCCGAACTGACCACCCGCAGCAGGGCGGACGGGGTTTTCGTGGTGCCGATGCCGCAGGATATGCCAGGCCGTTTCGTTCGCCGTGGGGAGCTTTTGGGCTATGTACTGAATCCATCCACCATCACCGCGCGGGTGGTGGTGGATCAGTCGGATGTGGATTTTGTGCGGTTGCGTACCCGTACGGTAACGGTGCGCTTCCCGCAAAATATTGCCGAAAAGGTACCGGCAATGATTCGCCGCGTGGTGCCGGCAGCAACGGAACAGCTGCCGAGCCCGACCCTGAGCATGGAGGGGGGCGGAGAAATCGCGATTGACCCGCGCGATGCCCAGGGGACTAAGGCCTTTCAAAAAATCTTTCTGCTCGACGTCGAATTGCTGGATCTTGTGGGCAATTACACGGTGGGCGGGCGGGTCTATGTTCGCTTCGACCACGGGAAAGAACCCCTTTTCCACCGCTGGTACAGATCCGTCAGAAAACTGTTTTTGAAACGATTTAATGTCTAAACTTCATCAAAGATTGTGCCTCGAAGTAGTGCCGTCGGCTGACGCAGCGAAATTAAGTGCGAATATATGAGAAAAAAATTTCACCATCCTGGTATTGCAGCACCGGGCAATAACGGCATTTATCCGGAGCGTGATGAACCGCGTCTGGGCAAGGCGGATCGGTTTGCCGCGGCCGTAGGAGGATTTTTGGCCCCCTGGCTACGCCCCCGGGCTGATAGCTTTAAGGGGATTATTGAAGCCGTCAGTTCCCATGCTTCCGAGGTCGGGCAATTGAGTGACGAAGGGATTTTGGAAGCAGGCCGGGATCTGCGGCAGCGCTTGCGAAAGGAGGGCTATCAAAAGGATCAGGTTGCTCGATCTTTCGCCCTGGTACGCGAAGTTGCCGGGCGCACCGTCGGCCTCCGGCACCTGGATGTTCAGCTGATCGGCGGCCTGGTGATGCTCAACGGGATGGTGGCCGAAATGGAAACCGGCGAAGGCAAGACGTTGACGGCCACCTTGCCGGCCTGCACCTTAGCCTTGGGGGGTATCCCGGTTCACATTATCACGGTCAACGATTATCTCGCCCAACGGGACGCCGAATGGATGGGGCCGATTTACCGGGGGCTGGGCCTGACCGTCGGAACCGTTGTGCACGGCCTCGACCCCGGAGCTCGTCGCGCAGCCTATGCTTGCGATGTTGCCTATTGCAGCAACAAGGAGGTGGCATTCGACTACCTGCGCGACCGGATCGTTCTCTGGGACCGTCCGAGCCCGATACGCCTCCGGCTGGAACGACTTTACGGCGCAGACTCCAGGGTCAGTCGCCTGGTGATGCGTGGGCTGCAATTTGCCATCGTGGACGAGGCTGACAGTGTGCTGGTAGACGAGGCCCGAACACCGCTGATCATTTCAGCCGAAGTAGACGGGCATTACAATCCCAACGTTTATGGCCAGGCCCTGGCAACGGCCGGCGAGCTGGACCATGGGAAAGACTTCAAGATTTTAGTCAATGATCGCACCATCGAACTTACGGACCTGGGCAAAATGCAAATTGCCGATCGAGACTGGACGAGATCCGGGGTAGCGCTTAATGCCGGGCAGCGGGAGGAATTAGTCCGTCAGGCATTGTCGGCGTTGCATCTATTTGACCGGGACCGGCACTACCTGGTGCAAGACGGTAAAATCCAAATCATCGACGAATTTACCGGTCGTTTAATGAAGGATCGGTCCTGGGAGCGAGGCCTCCATCAGTTGATTGAGCTCAAAGAGGGCTGTGAAATGACCAGTCTCAAAGAAACCCGGGCGCGCATCAGCTACCAACGATTTTTCCGGCGCTACCTGGCGTTGGCGGGCATGACGGGCACCGCCCGCGAGATCGCCGGTGAACTTTGGTCGATATATCATCTGCGTGTGGTCACCATACCCACCCATCGCCCCCTGCAAAGGCGTTTTTTGCCGGATCGGGTGCATACCACCGCGGCGCAGAAATGGCAGTCTGTGGTGAAGCGCGTTACGAACCTGCACCACGAGGGCCGTCCGGTACTGGTGGGCACCCGCTCGGTCGAAGCGTCGGAACATCTCAGCGGACTTTTAGAGATTGCCGGGCTGCCGCACAAGGTATTGAATGCGCGCCAGGACAAGCAGGAAGCGGAAATCATCGCCGAGGCCGGTCAACGCGGCCGGATTACCGTGGCGACGAACATGGCCGGCCGCGGCACGGACATCCGCCTGGTCCCGGGAGTCGCTGAATTGGGAGGATTGCATGTTATCGCCACCGAGAAACACGAAGCCCGGCGCATTGATCGCCAGTTATTCGGACGCTGTGCCAGACAAGGTGACCCCGGCAGCTGTCAGGCCATTATTTCATTGGAAGATGAGCTGGTGACGGTTTATACGGGCGGTCTCCTGCGCTGGTTCGTTGCTGCAACCCTAAGCGTGCTGGGTGGAAACGAAGCTCGTCCGACGGGTCAATTTTTATTTCGCCGGGCCCAGGAGACGGCCCAGCGACAGCATGCCCGTATACGCAACGATTTGCTCAAATTCGATGAGCAGATAAGCGATTCGCTGGCCTTCACCGGCCGTCTGGAATAGATGCGTTTAGCATCGCGATAGTCATTGGAAACAGCAATGATTTAGATAAGATTAACGGGACCATCAGGATGTTCTTGGATTCGTAATTCTTAATCCTGTTTATCTTGTTAATCCTGTCTAAAAAATAAGATCCACATGGCTTTGGGTGCTGCATATTATCTTCCCGGACCTTGCTTTACAGTGATGAATAGGATATTTCTTTATCATGAAACTCAACACCAGGCTGTACGATAAATTTTTAGCTCCCGCTCAAAATACCAAGATCGAATTATTAAGTCTCGGTCTGGGTTATACCGCGGTCACCACCTCGGACGGCGGGATTGGATTATCTTACACCTATTTTGACAACAAAAAATCGTGCATGGCCTTGAATAAACAAATGGATTACGAAGGCCAAACCGCTGATCAACTCCTTGAAAAAATTAATAGCAACAACACGGTTGAAAGAAGCATGGCCCTGGCGCTGATCAATGCCCTGAACTACAAGGAAGCCCTGAATCTGCCGATTGATGACGACAATAGCATCATGTTCGACAAGTTTAACCTCGGCCGGGACCGCCGGGTTGCCATGGTCGGCTACTTTCCGCCGTTGGTCAGAATCTTTGAAGAAATGGGGATTGCGCTGGAAATTCTCGATAGTTCCAGGGGGCTCGGAAAAAAGGATGATTTTTATAGTAAACTTAAAAACTGGGCCCAGGTCTTGCTGCTGACGTCCACTTCGGTGTTGAACAACAGTACTGAGGAAATCCTGGTTCAGGCCGGTGAAAATCTAAAATCCATCATGCTCGGTCCCAGCACACCCATGGTAGCGGATGCCTTCGAACACCTGCCGGTCCACCTGCTGGCCGGCACTGTACCGCTTGACAAAGACCAAACGCTTAAAGCCATCCGCCACGGCATGGGCACCCCGGTGCTTCACAAATTCAGCCGCAAGGTGTTTCTAGTTTTGGAATGACGAATTTCGAATGACGAATGACGAATTGTTGAATTCTATCGATATTAAAATTCCTTCAACACTAGCTTTAATCCATAAACTTTCAGCTTTCTATCTTTTACCTTATAACTCATACTTTAAATCTTTTCCCATGATTCTTCAGCTTCGAATTTTTACCCCTTCCTTTCAGCTTTGAGCTTTTAAACCCTACACCATTTTTCGTTCGCCGAAAGCCGAACCCCGAAAGCCGAATGCCGAACGTCGAACGCCCTTCCGTCATGGCCAGCATCCAGCATCCAGTATCCAGCATTCAGCATCCAGCATCCAGCATCGAGAATCCAGCATCCAGCATCGAGAATCCAGTATCGAGAATCCAGCATCGAGAATCGAGCATCCAGTATCCAGCATCAAGTCTCATTTTCAGCGTTGACAATCCTATTCTAATTCTATATATTGCCATATAGCAATATAAGGAGAGATGGGATGAAAACCTTTCTAAAAGTGATGAAAGCGCTTTCCGATGCAAACCGGGTCAAGATCATCAAGCTTTTGCAGCAAAAAGAGATGTGCGTCTGCGAACTGCAAGGGGCTTTGAGCATTGCTCAGCCAACCGTATCCAAGCATCTCAAAATTCTCGAAGAATCCGGACTGGTGGACTATCGGAAAGATGGACTGTGGGTGAACTATTTCCTGACGGACGGATCTACGCCCTATGCCGCCAGTATACTGGGAAATCTGAAACATTGGCTGGACGAGGATCCTGAAATTGCCGATCTGGTTAAAAAAATACCGTTGCTAAACCGGGAAGAGTTGTGTCGTAAATAGGACGCCGCTCAATAGAGCGGATATGATTCGATTCTCATCTCTCATCGTTTTCTAACAATATATCGATACATAAGAATATAACTATTTTAATAAGTCGATTGAAAAAATCTTCTCGAGGAAAGTTGTTCAGAGGAAAAATTTATGGTCGATGTGCTCGCTATTAAATCCGGCAAGGAAGCTGAACTCAATGAGCCGGAAGTGCCTGCAAGCCAGATAGACTGGAAAAGCATCTGGATGCCGCTGGGCGTTTTAATCGGGGCTTTTGCAATCATTTTCTGGCTGCCCGTCGACAGTAGCCGTTTTACGGGAGCGCTGATCGAGTCCCTGGCTCTGGCCAAGTGGTATGCCCGGGAACACGTAATTCTGTGTTTGGTGCCGGCCTTTTTCATCGCCGGCGCCATCGCCTGTTTCGTTTCCCAAGCCGCCGTCATGAAATACCTGGGGACCGGGGCCAAGAAAATTCCGGCCTACGCGGTGGCCTCGGTTTCCGGCACGATCCTGGCGGTGTGCTCCTGCACCGTATTGCCCCTCTTTGCCGTCATCTGGAAACGCGGAGCCGGTCTGGGGCCTGCCACCGCCTTTCTTTACAGCGGTCCGGCAATCAATGTCATGGCGGTCGTCCTGACTGCCAGAGTGTTGGGGGTCGAGATCGGGGTGGCGCGGGCGGTGGGCGCCATCTTTTTCAGTATTATAATCGGTCTGTTCATGCACCTTATTTTCAGAAAAGAAGAAGACGCCAAGACCCAGGCGGCGATTTACCTGCCTGAACCGGAAGTCGAACGCCCTCTTTGGCAAAGCGTTTTGTATTTCGCAACCATGGTGGGGATTCTGGTATTCGCCACCTGGGGCAGCCCAGCCCAGCCGGTGGGTATCTGGCATGCCGTCTTTAGCAGCAAATGGCTGATCACCGGTTTTCTGGCAGCCTGTTTGGCAGTGATTCTGATCTTCTGGTTCAAGGTCAGGGCCGTTAAAGTGATTTTAACCGCCTTTGTGATCCTAGCTTTGGCCTTGCTGTTTCCTTCCCAGCCGCTTATTGCTTTTTCTGCGGGAATCATCGGATTTTCAGCACTGCTCACCTCCACCCGGGGTGAAACCGAAAGCTGGTTTTTGTCTAGCTGGGATTTTGCCAAACAGATGATGCCCCTGCTGCTGGCTGGAGTGCTGGTGGCCGGATTTTTGCTCGGCCGGCCCGGAGCCGAAGGCCTGATCGCCTCGCAGTGGATCAGCGGACTGGTGGGCGGCAACTCACTGGTAGCAAACTTGTTCGCATCGATTGCCGGCGCCTTTATGTATTTTGCCACCTTGACCGAGGTGCCGATCCTGCAGGGGCTTCTGGGCGCCGGTATGGGCAAGGGGCCGGCCTTGGCCTTGCTGCTGGCCGGTCCGGCCCTGAGCCTGCCCAACATGCTGGTGATCCGCAGCGTGATGGGCACCCAAAAGACGGCCGTCTACATCTGCCTGGTCGTGGTGATGGCCACCATCAGCGGCATGGTCTTTGGCCGCTATTTTTCTTAGACAGCCCCCTATGGACGATTTTTTGACAACATGTCGTAATAAATTCAAGGTTTCAGGTTTCGGGTGTCAGGTGTCAGGTGTCAGGATTCAATAGGGTCGGCCAGCGCGCCGATCCTTCTGACAGTGTGATGGGCAAGCTGGACCGCCCTACTTTTACCGGACGCAGTGTAGGAATAAGTCTTGTTTTTCTCTCTGCCCCTAAAAATTAGGAAAAAAAATAAATTTTTTCATTGCGTGCAAAGAACGCCTTTTTTTAGATAGGTAGATCGAATCCCGTCCTGATTTACCAAGAACCAAGAAGGAAAAAATTTATGGATATCAAAGTATTAGGCCCCGGCTGCCCAAAATGTGACCAAACAGCCAAACTAGTCAAAGATGTTGTGACGGAGACGGGTGTTGACGCTCAAGTCGAAAAAGTGACCAATGCTCTGGAAATTGCCGGTTATGGCGTATTCGGAACGCCGGCGGTGGTCGTCGACGGGGAGGTCAGATGTGTCGGCAAAATCCCGCAAAAGCAGGAGGTCCTTGGCTGGATTGGCAAGTAGGCACACCTGCAGATCGGAATAAATTTCGCCTTTGACTATATCCCATAGTAAATTTTGGATTTAGGATATTGGATCGGTGGTACCGCTTTTGGCCTGGGCAGCCAATTTGGCGAAGCGGGCTCGCTCTATATTTTTTAATTCAGATAGAATTCCTTAAATCCAAAATCCGCAATCCAAAATCTAAAATCAAATTATGTTGCTGAAAGGCTATTCCAGAGATATCTTCCGCCCCGAGTGCAATCCCGGATTCCAATCCGTCCACTGCATCGCACACCTGGACCAGGATATTGCCGAAGTGCTGCCCTATCTCAACGCGGTGCTTGGTGGTTTTGATTATCTCAAGGATCCACCGGCCGTTATATTTCGTTCCCAGGGTAAATTAATCACGGTACAAGGCAATAAGATTGCGATCAATGCCCTTAAGGATGGATCTGAGGCCGATAAAATTTTGCAATGGCTCCAAAGAGAAATCAACGATGCCTGGGCAAACCGGGACAACATTCAGCCCTGCTATATGGGTGCTCCCAAACCCAAAGTGATCGAAATTTTGAAACTGCTGCCCAAAACCAACTGCCATGAGTGCGGCGAGCCCACCTGCATGGTGTTTGCAGCCCGGATGGCCGAAGGTGTATATGGACCTGCTGATTGTCCTCAGTTGATCGCAGAAAATAATCATCGACTTGAGGAATACATGAGCCAATTTAAATTTGAGGTGTAGAAATGAGCAATAATGATAATTTAGACAATGATCGCAAAATGACCAGTGTTTTCGAAAGATATCTTTCTCTTTGGGTGCTGCTGTGCATTATTGCCGGGATTCTGCTCGGCAAAATTGCCCCGGGTGTCGCCCAAACCCTCGACGGTATGGCTATCTACGTCAAAGATGCCCCGGTGGTATCCATTCCCATTGCGGTCTGCCTGTTTTTCATGATGTATCCCATTATGGTCAAGATCGATTTCGGCGAGGTCATCAAGGCCGGCAAAAGCGGCAAACCGGTGTTTCTGACCCTGTTCGTCAACTGGGCGATCAAACCGTTTACCATGTACGGTATCGCCCTATTTTGCCTGGGAACGCTGTTTTACGGATTCATCGGTCCCGACGCGACCGACCTGGTTAAAATGCCATTCGGACTCGATCTGCCGGTGGGTGCCGTTCACGGGGCCGGAACAGTCGTGATGGTTGACGGCTTAAAGATGCTGGAAGTGCCTTTATGGCGCAGTTATCTGGCCGGGTGCATCCTCCTGGGGATCGCGCCCTGTACGGCGATGGTCCTGGTGTGGGGCTACCTGTCCCGCGGCAATGACGGACTGACCCTGGTGATGGTGGCCATCAACTCGCTGACCATGCTGCTGCTCTACGGTGTTCTCGGTGGATTTTTGCTGGGTGTAGGCCGACTGCCGGTACCCTGGCAGGCTTTGCTGCTGTCTATCGGCATTTACGTCGCCCTACCGCTGGTGGCCGGCTATCTGTCGCGTAAGTGGCTGATAGCCGCCCGCGGTGAAAAATGGTTCAAGGAAAAGTTTCTTCACGTTCTAACCCCGATTACCATAATCGCCCTGCTGATCACCCTGGTGCTGCTATTTTCATTCAAAGGCGAGGTGATCGTCGGCAACCCGCTGACCATCCTGTGGATCGCCATCCCACTTTTTATTCAGACAATTTTAATATTCTGGTTGGGGTATGGACTGGCCAGATTACTGAAACTGCGCTATGTGGATGCCGCTCCAGCAGCCATGATCGGCGCCTCCAATCATTTCGAGGTAGCCATTGCGACTTCCACTATGCTCTTCGGTCTGTCCTCGGGCGCCGCGCTGGCAACGGTTGTGGGCGTGCTGATCGAGGTGCCGGTAATGCTGATGCTGGTCAAGATTTGTTTAAGAACCACACACTGGTTTAAGGCAACCGAAACAGGCGTCGCTGCCGAACAACCGACGACAGGGTAGAATTAGTTGACGATTTTAAAAATCCCCCTCGGTCCTAATTAATCCACCGTCAAAAATAGCGCAATCAGGGTTGTCGAATCGTTTTTTGAAATATGAGAAATTTGGCAATCTTAAACAACGGCGGATTAATTAATTTATGCTGCGCAGGTTTTTTCTTAAAATTAATAAACAACAATTAAACTGAGACGTTTAGAAAGAGGTCAATTGAATGCTGGTTTTAAAGTCGATTTTGTTGTTTATTACCGCCGGGCTCTGCGAAATCGGGGGCGGTTATTTGAATTAGACAGTTACCAACTCAGTTTTGCGCTAATTGTGCAAAACATTCGGTCTCAGGTGTTGTTTACGGATTCAACAAAATAATTGCGCATCATCCCCATGTCTTCGTGCTCCAGGTTGTGGCAATGATAAAGGAACAAGCCTGGATAGTCGCCGAATTTCACCAGAATCCTGATCCGTTCGCCGGGCATCAGCAATACCGTATCCTTCCAGCCGTCATCCACGTAACCCTCGTGCCGGACACCGTATCGCTGGAGAACCTGGAATTGCTTGCCGTGCAGGTGAATGGGATGGGGCATGTTCATCATACCCATCATTCCCATGCCGCCCCCGCCTTCATTGATAAATTCCCAGACCTCCAGACTGCCCGGTTTCACCCGTTCATGGGGGGCCGTAGCCTCCATTTGAAAGGTGCGGCCGTTGATGGTCCAGGCCATGTGCCGCATGAGCAGCTCAAAGGTTTTCGGGTATTGCGGGTTCAAGGCCTCTGCGATCCGGTAGGGTTGAATGGTGGAAAGCCGCTTCGGCAGGGTCGGTCCGCTTTTCTCCAAACGATTCACTTTTACCCGAAATACCGGGAAACCGGCACCATTGGGAAGGGCGGCACCGTTCCCCATCATACCCCGGCGTCCACCACCCAACATTCCGGCGTCAAACGGCAGGCTCACCAGGGACGTTTCCGAGCCCATCGGAAAGCTGCTGAAATCCGCCCAGAGCTCTATTCGCTCCCCGGGACCCAGCATGACATATCTCCGGTAAACCGGCTTTGTTAGAAGCCCGCCGTCGGTACCAATCACCGTTAGCGGGGTGCCGTCCTGCCAGGCCAGTTTATAGATTCGGGAATTGGAACCGTTGAGAAGCCTCACTCTGTATGCTCGTGTAGCAACAGGTAGGGTGAAATCCGGCTTTCCATTGACAAAAATCCAGTCCCCCAAAAAACCGTTCATTCGCTCCATCATGTGCCCGGACATATAAACCAACTGGTTGTCGTAATCAAAGGTGCGGTCCTGGATAACCAACGGAATATCGTATTCACTTGATGGTAATCCGGCCGCTTTTTCTTCTTCGTCAGAAACGATGAATAATCCGGCCAACCCGCCATACACCTGGGGACCGGTGCGGCCGTGCGGATGCGGATGGTACCAGTAGGTTCCGGCCCGGTTGTGGACTTCAAATTCGTAGATATAAGTTTCTCCGCGCGGGATAGCCAGGCGTGGATGGCCGTCCATCAAAGCCGGTACATGCAACCCGTGCCAGTGAACGATGGTCTCATCGGGAATATCATTCGTGAAACGGATGCGGACTTTTTGCCCCTTTTGCACTCGGATGACAGGGCCCAGATAACTGCCTTCGAGGTTAACCAGACTGGATGCCTCGCCTTCCAGCACCTGCGCCTGATAGCGCCATACACCGGTCGGCGTTCCCGGAAATATCGACAATTGCCCCGGTGTCGCTTTTAACGCAATATCTAAATCGGCAATGAATTTCTGGTTTGGTTGTGACTGAGCTGCGGCCGGTCGAACATTCAGCAGCGGACCGATACCTCCGGTGGCAAGACCCGTGCCGAAAGCACCGGCAATTTTTAAGAACTGTCGTCGGTTGATCATCTCGATAATTCCTTTCTCATGGCTTCGAATTGAGCGTTGTCGATTTCATAGCGGGCGTAACGTTCTTTGAGGATATCAAGCCCACGGTTGCCGCTACCCCGCCTGTCTGGCCGCGGATTTTGGATTGGATCAGCCCCTTGATGAGACACACAAGCACAACCGGATTCTCGTTTTGAAAGATAAGAGTATCTGGTCCTTTTAAAATTCCGCAGTTGGTATGATGATTTTATCGGGTAGTTTTCAGCAAAGAAGTGACGCTTTTAGGAGATAAAGAGGGATGTCTAAAATATGATTGTCTATTAATATCTGTAAATTACCATAGATAAAGGCTGGGTTATAGGATTCGTCACCAAGACCGGTTGCGATGTAAAAAGGATTGTCAGGCCTAATTTGGCATGCTGAAACCAAACGCAACGGCTGGTCAGTATTTGAGCATGTCGCAAGATCACAGGTGTCGTCCGGGGTATCGGAACGGAGGTCGGGCGAAAAAACTGAATTGGCTGTATAACAGGTACTTGAAAGTATACAGCGAATCACACTGTATTCCTGATAGCAGAAGATTTTTGCCAATGCTGCGACAGGAAAAAGATAAAAACCGAATAGGATTAATAATAAAATATATGCCTTACGTGCCTTCATCATAATGTTGCCATTTCACGTCTTTACAAATAATAATTTAAGCGTCGTGTTTTACTTGTCAACGATCATTGCTCTGATTGTATACCGCGGTTCGCTTCCCACGCATCTAGGCGCGTTAATAAAAAACCAACCTCCGGGTTTGCACAAGGTTTCCTTTTCTTTTTATGGTCGACGAGATTTACGAATCGTCGAGCCATCTGGGAATGCGTTTGATGTAAAGATCAAGGACGCATACCCAGAGCAAATCGTCGCGGACTGCCTGAGTTGCCAGCTGAAATTCAACCGACTGATGCCGTTCAAAGTGCAGCATCCGATCCGGTAGAACTGATCAAGGCGGCAGACTCAACACCAATCAGCTGATAACCACGGCCGGAATTTGGCCCGCTGCCGGTTACAATATCAAATTACTGTCAAATACCTTCCACACTTACGATGACCAGAACTTCATCGCCCAGCCCACTGAGCATGTAGTTCATACCAAATTCACTGCGCTTGATGGAAAATGATGTTTCAAATCCTCTTCGGTGATTACCCCAGGGGTCCTTACCACTGCCGGTCTCTTTGGCCAGCAGACAAGAAGTTTTGCCGGAGTTCAAGTCTTTAGCTCTATCAATGAATGCCTGATATTTTCCTGATTTTCAAGCACCTGCATGACTAAATCAGTCGCTTTGACCGTCGCATCCAGGCAGACGGTTTTCATGAGCTTTTTGTTCTCGAAAACCGCCTCGCCCTCGCGGGTACTGATATCACAACCCAAAATATCCGAGCAGTTCCTGGACCCGAGCTGATTTTCAAAATCACGCACCAGACGCTCGGTCAGGGCATAGACCTTTTTATGAGAGTCCTCGGAGGAGTTGCGGCCGTAGAGCATACCCAGGGCCATAATGCCGCCGACCAATGCACCGCAGAGCCCGGCGGTTCGCGACATCCCACCGCAAAAACCGCTGGCGATGCCTGGGATGATATCCGATTGAATGTTGTGTTTTTCGGCAACTGCCAAAAGAACGGCTTCCGCTCAAAATAAACCCGACCCGAACATCTCACCGCTGCGTTTAACTGCTGAATCCATCTCTCCAAAACCTTTAGTGCTCATAATTTGATCTCCTTTTTTGCTTAATTTAAATTGGGCCACCAAGACACAAAGACACCATGAAGGTTTCAGTTGTATATTACAAATAATAATTTGCCAACGAAACTTTCAAAAAAAATTGCATTGACTATCAATGGCACAAAGTGGTAGTGTCGATAAGCTCGTTTCTCCTCCAAAACTATTCATATAGTGTTTTTGTAACCATAATTTCTACTTAACTCTGTTAACATAGCGATTATCGATAGAGCCACGAATAAATAGACATAAAAACCGCCAAAGCCAAACCTCAGAATTTTTGCCAGTTGTTTAGAGGTAAGCGATGAAGCGAATAACAGGCTTTCCATTTGGTATCGTTTTTTTGGTTTATTTCATTACCGTTTCCGGCTGTGGTAGGGACATAGAAACGGTCGTGGTGGATTTTAGCAATACCATCGCAGTTGAAAGACCCGCCAGCCAACTCCCGGAGGCGGTCACCTTCAACATGGCGGTGGCGGCCATGATCTCACCCAAAGAAACCTTTGGCTACTACCGGCAGCTGCTGGACTATATCGGTGAGAAGTTGGGTCGTGAAGTCCAGTTTATTCAGCGCAAGACGTACGGCGAAATTAACGAGTTGCTGGGAATCGGCCAAATCGACCTGGCCTTTATTTGTTCCGGCCCATATGCCGCCGGTAAAGAAATATATGATTTCGAATTGATTGCCACACCCCAGGTAAAGAACAGCCACTATTATCAATCCTATTTGATAGTCAACAAAGCCAGTCAATTCGCCCGCATAGAAGACCTGAAAGGCCGCGTTTTTGCCTTCACGGATCCGGATTCAAATACGGGCAAGCTGGTCCCCACCTATTGGCTTTTTGAAATGGGCGAGCAGCCCGAGACTTACTTCAGTAAAACGATTTATACCTACAGCCATGACAATTCCATATTGGCCGTGGCCAAAGCACTGGTGGATGGTGCTGCGATAGACGGATTGATCTGGGAGTATTACCACCAAAAAGACCCTGCTTTTACTTCCAGAACCCGAATCATCCGAAAGTCGGAACAATACGGCATTCCTCCTATTGTTGCCTCAAAACATCTGTCTCCGGAACTGAAAAATCGTATTCGTCAATTATTTTTCTCCATGCACGATGATCCGAAGGGTCAAAAAATCCTGACCGAATTGATGATCGACCGATTTATTGCACCGCGTGATGAGTGGTACGACAGCATTCGAGAGATGGATCTGAAGATCGCTTTGATGGAAAAAAAGAATGGTGGAATTTCAAAGCCTTAAAAGCAAATTGCTGTTGGCGGTCTCGGCGCTCGTAATCAGCAGCGGTCTTCTCATATCTATTCTATTTACTCAACGCTACAGCACAAGTCTCTATCAGTCCATGTCCGTTCAGGTCCAGAATCTATCGCATTCCATCGAACTCGAGGCCACCGACAAGATTCTGACCAACGACCTGGTCGCCCTGCAAAAGATGCTCGATTATCAAATGCGCAGCAATGATTCCATCTCCTATCTCTTCATCCTGAAAGGTCAGCAGATCCTGGCGCATACCTTTACAAACGGGATACCCCGGGAGCTTATCCAAGCCAACACGACCGTCCCTATTGATTCCTTCGCCTTAAAAGAGATTAAATCCACTGCAGGGGAATATTATTTGGACATTGCCTGGCCGATTTTTGGCGGAAGAGCCGGAATCCTTCGTTTAGGGTTATCTGAAAAGCCCTTCAACAACCAGGTGACTCAATTGTGGATCCAAATGGGGGCAATTACGCTGGGTATTCTTTTATCGGCTATGGCGCTGAGTCTGGTTTTTGTCAGGCGCGTTACCCGTCCCCTTACTATGCTGGCGGCGGCGGCTGAAAAAATCGATGAAGGGCACCTGAAGATGGATGTTGCCTTAACCGAAGGACCGGATGAGGTCGGGAAATTGACTGCATCTTTTAATCACATGCTCGGCCGGATCAAAGACCATACCCGGCGACTCGAGGCTAAAAATGCAGAACTGGATCGTGCCCACAAGCAAACCCGGACTTCGTTTGCAGTTGCTCAAGAAATCAGCGCACTGCCGACTCTAAAACAGGTCTGTGATTATTTGATCAAAAAACTGCAGGAAATCGTAACATGTGAAAATATGGCCGTGTTGGTATTCAGCAGCGGCAGGGATTTTTGTTTCATTCAATCGAAAGAAGAATCCAAATCCTTCGGCAGCCAGGTTGTTACGGCTGCAATTGAGTGGTTAAGAGGTCTGCAGGGGATGCAGTTCATTGGAAAAAATCAGATTAACCCGGAGACTCTACCTGAAGCATTTCGATCCGCCGAACAAATAGTCACCTTTCCACTGCGGCATGAAAATCAGCTTTTAGGCGCGATGCTGATCGCCTGCCCCGGAAACTGCAGCTGTGTGACCAACGAGTTGGATATCATCGATCTCATTCTCGGGCAAGTCACCGGTGCTATACAAAGGGCGGTATCCCATGAGGAAGAAATTCGAGAATTAAAAAACCGTATCGAAATCACGGCCGAGTTCAGCGGCCTTATCGGCAAGGATCCCCAAATGCAAGTTGTCTATAAACTGATTGAAGATGTCGCCCCAACCGACGCGACGGTTTTGATCCAAGGTGAAAGCGGGACCGGAAAAGAACTGGTGGCCCGGGCCATCCATAAACAAAGTCTTAGAAAGTGTAAACCCTTTGTGGTGATCAATTGTTCAGCCTACCCCGCAACCCTTCTCGAAAGCGAACTATTCGGTCATGAAAAGGGGGCCTTTACCGGCGCTATCCGTCAAAAAGCAGGCCGGTTCGAGCAGGCCGATGGTGGTACTGTGTTCCTGGATGAAATCGGCGAAATATCTCCCACGGCCCAAATAAAGCTGCTGCGCATCCTCCAAAGCCAGAAATTTGAGCGGCTTGGAGGAGAACGGACGCTCTCGGTAAACGTCCGAATTCTGGCGGCAACCAACAAAAATCTTTTGAAAGAAGTCAAAAGTGCCAATTTCCGTGAGGATTTGTTTTATCGGCTCAATGTCATTCCCATTCAAATGCCTCCTTTGAGAAATCGGCGCAATGACATTCCCTTGCTGGCCCGTTATTTTCTACGGCAATTCGCGGCTGAACAGGAAACCCAGGCGCAACGATTCAGCTCCGAAGCCATGCGAAATCTGCTGGATTATTCCTGGCCAGGCAATGTTCGTGAGCTCGAAAACAGCATCGAGCACGCCGCAGTACTGGCCAAAGGGAAATATATCGAGATTTCCGACTTGCCGGCAGCCCTTCTCCAGCCAAGAACCGCTGATTTAAATGGATCAAATCGGAGCATCGTGGAACACGAACGCAAACTTTTGCTCGAAGTACTGGAGGAATGCGACTGGAATAAAAAAGCCGCCGCCCTTCAATTGGGAATCAGCCGCAGCACACTTTACGACAAGCTTAAAAAATATCAGATTACCAAACCTACCGTCCATTAGAGTGCTTGTCAGAATGACATCAAATTTTGAAACCGTGGACAGACGGCTCATGTCCGAAAACAAAATGTGTGTCCGAATTTCGTACACGCATAACAACCTGTAACTGTTAAATTATCTGTTTTTTCTGAATTACGTGTCAGATAAACGGACAATTCTTAAGCAACAACTCATTGGATTTATTCCCCCGGAAAACATCTTTGAAATCATCAATTCTGCAAGTCTCTCGTGCCCATTCTGATTATTTACTACTAGTTAGAGTGAAACACATCCCGCTTCAGTAATCAGACCTCTCTTTTATTGAACCCAATCTCTCAATCTGGCATGTGCATTGCTACTATGTGGTATATCTTAAAGCGCCTTCGATCTTACAATACATCAGCCAGGGTAATTCGAATTGCATGGGGAGCCTGATTCGGAATGAAAAAAAGCATTGTGGTGCTCGATGCCGATCACAACCATTGCAGTCTTCTTTGCAGCCTGTTGGACGAAAATCGGTATTCGACAAAACCGATCCATTCGATTCAACACCTTGAATCCAACATTCAGCAATGCAGTTGCCTGGCCGTGATCCTGGACATCGACTCCATTCCGGTCGACAACCGCCGCATTCGCGATCTGGCGCTCAAATATCCCGGCATCCGCTTTCTGTGCACCTCCAAAGACCGCTTCCATCCGGAGTTAAAGGATGCCATCTGCTACCATATATACGCCTGCCTGAACAAACCGGTTGATCCCGATGAGCTTTTATTCTGGATCAAGAGCATTTACGAGGAGGAAAACGTTCCGGACACGTAACCCAAAAATAGCCAGCTTGTTTTTAAGCGATAATTTAACCCGGGCCGATCCTTAATAATAAAACCCAAGGGAGGAACCATGAGAAAGGAAAAAAACAAAAATCAATCGTTTATGAATGGTTTTCTGGCCGATTATTTAATTTCTAGAAGATCATTCATGAAAAAGGCGTCCGCAGCCACAGGCACTGCCATCGCGCTCGGAGGGCTGAAGCCTTCGCTCAAAACTCTGGCGGCTGCCAATGAAGGCTCAGCCGGCAAAGTCGGCGAATGGAAAGCGGCCACTTGTCAGGGGTGCACATCCTGGTGCTCAAAACAGGTCTATGTCGTTGACGGCCGGGCAGTGAAAGTCCACGGTAATCCGAATTCTAAAGTGAATGGGGAGGCGAGTTGTCCGCGCGTCCATCTGGCATTGCAGCAGGTATATGACCCGGATCGCATTAAAACCCCTATGAAGCGGACCAACCCCAAAAAAGGGCGGAACGAAGATCCAAAATTTGTGCCCATTTCCTGGGATGAGGCCCTGAGCACCATTGCCGATAAGATCATGGAGCTCAGAAACAACAGCGAGACCCACAAGTATATGCTTATGCGCGGTCGTTATTCCTATATGCGAGATGTTCTCTATGACCGCATGACCAAGATTATCGGCTCGCCCAACAACATCTCGCACAGTGCGATCTGTGCTGAAGCGGAAAAATTCGGGCCTTATTATACAGAAGGTTACTGGGGCTACCGCCAATACGATGTTAAAAGAGCCAGGTACATTCTTCTATGGGGCGCCGATCCTTTGGCCGCCAACCGGCAGGTATCCTATTATTCCTCCGTTTGGGGAGATGCGGTTGAGTCCGCAACAATCGCAATTGCCGAACCCCGACTTTCGGCGACCGCTGCAAAAGCCGACGAGTGGCTGGCGCTCAAACCCGGTACCGACGGCGCCCTGGCAGTGGCAATCGCCCATTTTCTGCTCACCGAGGGCCTCTGGTACAAAGACTTTGTCGGTGATTTTACCGACGGTGAAAATCGCTTTGTGGCCGGCCAGGAAGTCGATTCGGAACAATTCGAAGAAAAACACACGAACGGTATTGTCGCGTGGTGGAATATGGAGCTGAAAGACAAAACTCCCGAATGGGCCGCCAAAATAACCGACCTGCCGGCTGAGCAAATCAAACGGGTGGCGGTCGGCTATGGTCAGGCGGCGCCTCACGCCATTTCATGGTTGGGCGGTGGGCCCTGCATGCAAGTGCGCGGTGGGTACGCGGCAATGGCCGTGCATGCATTGAACGGAATCGTCGGGGCGGTGGACAATATCGGCGGTACCCAGAAAACTAACAAAGAATACACCTCCAAGTTTCCCAAACCCGATGATTGGATGGATGAGATTGCCAAAAAGGGTAAAAAGCATAAAAAAATCGACCATCGCGGCCGGCTGGAGTTTCCCGCGCTAAACAAAGGAAAATCGGGCAAGGGCGTAGTGACAAACAACGCGGCCGATGGCATTTTAAATGATGACCCCAACGAAATCAAGGTGGCCATCGGCTACATGAACAACTTTCCGTTCTCCTGTCCGCAGCCCGAGCGCTGGGAGCGTGCGCTGGCCAAAATTCCCTTTCTGGCGCACATCACCACCAACGCTTCCGAATTCTCCTGGTTTGCGGATATCTTACTGCCCGATACCCATCACATGTTTGAAAAGTGGGGGTACGTCAAGGCGCACGGTAACGGATATCGACACGTCACCCTCATGCAGCCGATTATCGAGTTGACGGGAGATTACAAGATCGATGAAACTGAAATTCCCTGGCTGATCGCCGAAAAATTGAATGATAGAGGTTTCAGCAATCTGCTCGATCACTTCAAGGCCTATAAGGATCCGGAAACCGGTAAAGTCCCGACCAACGAGAAGGAATTTGCGCTTTATTCCCTTAAATATGCCACTCAAAAACTTTGGGATCCGGCCAAATACAAAGGGGGTGATAAATTCAGCGGCTGGGACGATTTCCTCAAGGCCGGTGTCTGGAATTCAGACCCCTATCCCTATCGCAAACGGTGGAGCAAAATGAAAACCAAAACCAAAAAGTTTGAATTCTACAGCGAAACATTGAAGGCGGCCCTGGAGAAGCACGCTGAAAAGCACAACACCACCGTCGACAACGTTCTGGAAGTTTGCAACTACCTGGCCCGTGGGGAAATGGCTTTCATACCGCATTATGAAGAGGCGTTTATCGCAGGAGATGAAAAAGAATATCCGTTCATTCATGTGGATTACAAATCCAGGCTCAACCGTGAGGGCCGTTCGGCCAACTGCACCTGGTATCATGATTTTAAAGATCTCGATCCCGGTGATGTGCCCTGGGAAGATGTGGCCAAGATCAACCCCAGAGACGCTAAGCCGTTGGGCATCAAGAATGGAGATACGGTTAAACTGACATCTCCGACCGGAAGCCTGACCTGCAAGGCCAGTTTATGGGAAGGCGTCAGACCGGGCACGATTGCCAAGTGCTACGGCCAGGGCCACTGGGCCTATGGCCGGGTGGCGTCCAAAGAATTTGGCAAAGTACCCCGGGGAGGCAGCAGCAACGACCTCATCCCCGTCCAGTATGATCGCTTGAGTGGGAGCACGGCCTTCTATGCGACCACCAGAATTAAAATCGAAAAGATTTAGGAGGTGAACTATGCCTAAATATGCCATGGTAATAGATTTACAGCGATGTGTCGGGTGCGGCGCCTGCAGCATCGCCTGTAGAAACGAAAACAATGTGCCGGAAGGTATATATTGGTCCAGCAAGATAACCGAAACTTCCGGCAAGTTCCCCAATGTGCGTTATCACTACCGACCAACGCTCTGCAACCACTGTTCCAATGCCCCGTGCGTAAGGGGTTGCCCGACAAAAGCCATGCACAAGCTGGATAACGGCATCACCATGCATGATCCTAAAAAATGCATCGGCTGCCGTTACTGCATTTACAATTGTCCCTATGAAGTGATTTATTTCAACTGGCAAGAACCACACAAATTCTGGCGAAACCCCAAGCCGATTATCGAGGGCGGCACCAGTTCCCCAAAAGAAGTGTCCCGGAAGGTCAACAACGGAAACGGAGCGCCTTACAGCAATCCGGCCAGGGGGAATACGCTACCGGAGACAAGACCCAAAGGGGTGGTTGAAAAATGCACCTTTTGCGACCACAGAATCAAAGTGGGCGAGATCCCTTACTGTGTGGAGGCCTGTCCTGCTGATGCCCGGATATTTGGCGATCTGGACAAGCCGGACAGCAGCGTGAACCGGATTATGGGTAAATATAAACCTTATCGGCTGAAAGAGAGGCTCGGTACGGAACCCAACGTCTATTATATTCGAAGTTTTAATCCGGCAAACTATCAGAGAACGAAAGGGGGGATATAGATGAAAGCAATAAAAATACAACTATGGTACGGGGTCCTCGTGCTGGGTATTCTGCTTGGTCTGCTTACTGCGTACCGGGTGTTAATCGGCACCGGTTTTGTCCTGTATGCCAAGACCGACATTCTGGTTTGGACCATGCCCATCGCCGCCTATGTCTTTTTCTCACTGACAAGTTCCGGACTTGCCTTTGTCTCGTCCATTCCCGTGGTCTTTGGTATCAAGCGCTACCAGTCCCTTGAAAAGCGAACGGTATTTTTGGAAATTGCCGTATTGATGGCGGCATTTACCTGCCTGTTGTTACATCTTGGATCGCCGTGGAACGCCGTCTATTACATAATATCTCCAAACCTGGCTTCACCCCTGTGGTGGCTGGGGATGCTCTACGGGCTTTACTTAATTGTTCTGCTATTATCATTTCGCAAAATGCATAAGGTTGGCGTCAGCAAGGGGCTTGGCATATTCACCTTCATCGTGGCGATTGCCACTTCCACCGCACTGGGATGGCTCTTCGGGCTTCCGGATGCAAGGCCGGCGTTCAGTGCAAACTTTTTGGCCATGTATTTTCCGCTGACCGGATTTGGCAGCGCGCTGGCAGCCGTGCTGTTATTCAGCCTGGCCTACCATCATTTTGCGAAGATGCCCTTGAGCGAAGGCGATAGAAATCTTTACGACGACATTGGCAAACTCCTTGGCTTTGTCATGGCTCTGACGCTGGTTTTTTTCGTCTGGCGAACGATTGTGGGCGGCGCGTCGGCCACTGCAGTCGAATTTGCAGGATTTCGGCATATGCTGGGCTCAGGATGGTACCACCTTGCCTTGTGGGTGGGGTTGGTTATTCCGCTGGTGTTGCTCTTAATGCCGTCGGTGCGACAAGCTGCCTGGGGTAAGGTGATTGCCTCTGTTTCGTTCCTGGTCGGCATGTTTGCCGGACGTCTGGAATTGGTGCTTAGCGGTCTTGTGATGCCAACGGGTCCCAAGGCGGAAGGACAGCCCCCCTTTGTCAGTTACTGGCCCTCGATCTGGGAGGTGTTTGTTTTTGTATCTGCGCTGGCGGTCCTGTTGTTCGTCTACACGCTGGGAGAACGCAACCTGAAACTGTCGGAAGTATCTGAATAAAAACAAAAAACATAGCCGGTGCGCTGCCGGCTTGCAAACACAAGCGCAGGTCGGCATCGCACCGACTCGACCGCAATTGCAAACTAAGGGAAACGATGGAAACAGAATACATAGTGAATCACGAATCGTCGCGAATGACGGTTTTTGAAATATTGAGCGCCTGTTACTTTTTGCCGGATCCGGGCTTATCTGAAAAATTGGGGCATCTGGAATTCAACATGACAAATGTGTGTGAAACAGCGGTCCCGTTAATCCAGAATATGCGTAAAGAATTTAAAGCCGGTGCTGACATTGAGCCCTTAAGAGTCGATTTTGCCAAGCTGTTTGTCGGCCCGTATCAGCTCGCAGCGGCTCCCTACGGATCAGTATATTTGGAGGATGAAAGGAAAATGATGGGCAACTCGACTCTGGACGTAAGAGAACGATACCGGGATGCGGGCCTGGACACGGCCAAAACGTTTAAGGAAGCCCCAGACCACATCAGTGCTGAGCTCGAGTTCATGCACTATTTGATTTATAAAGAAATCGAAGCCTTCGCCAACTCCGACTTAGAAAGTGCCATCGCTTCTATTCAGAGGCAGAAATCCTTCCTGGAAAATCACCTGATGGCCTGGGTGCCGGAATTTGCCAAAAGCATCACCGAGCATGCCCGAAATCCATTTTATCTGAACCTGGCCAGAGCAACCGAGATATTCTTAAAGGAGAATTACGAAATCGTTTGTACAGCTGTCGATTTCAAAGAGGTAAAGGCGGAAGACAGAGGACAGAGTTCGGAATGCGGAATGCGGAAGTGAGAAAAAGGGCAAAGAGCAAAGCAACGCATAGAGCAGAGAGCAGAATGCAGTTGACAGAGGTCAGATGAAAGACAACAAATGACAGAAAACAGAAATCAGATAATAAACTCAGAAGCAGCCTAATTTCAAATGAAAAAATGAAATTATAAGTCCACCTTCGGCGAATCAATTTGCTTACGTTTTCATTGGTTCAGCCCGTTGTCCCGTTCACCCGTTCCGTTGACCGGTCGATATTTGATATTGGGTTAAATTTCCAATTGAAGGGGCTTAAATGGTCAACCGACAAACCCAATATTGCATCGACGCATGATAAACTTCAGGTTCATTCTTTTCAATTATTGGAATGCAGCCGTTCACGGGTTTACGGTTCACCAATCAGGGTTATATTTGTTTACGGGCATTTTCAAATCTGGCCATGCAGTTTTTTGAGATCCGGTTCAAACGTATTTGACGGTCTTTGTTTTGATCAGGCGGGCCCCAGGGCTTATCAATCAATGATTTCAACCTGATATCGACCCTAACCATTGAATCCTGAACCCTGCGTGTGGGGTCGAAGCCCGAAGGCGACCTGCGGGATCATAGCTCGAAGCGCGAAGCCCCAAGCCTCAAACCCCTGAACGGATACAATGGAGTTACTACAAATACTATTCCCGGTAGCCGGCATAAAGATGTACCTGTTTATCCCACCAACAGTGGCATTTACTATTTCGTTCTTCACATCAATGGCCGGAATTTCGGGCGCTTTTTTATTGCTCCCCTTTCAGATGAGTGTGCTCGGGTTCACCACGACATCGGTGACTTCCACCAATTTCCTGTTCAACGTGACGGGCACACCCGGTGGGGTATACCGCTACATGAAGGAGTGCCGGTTGGCCTGGCCTGTAGCCCTGATAATTGTTGCGGGAATCATACCCGGGGTGTTGATCGGTTATTATTTCAGGATCAGATTGCTGCCCGACCCAAAGAGCTTCAAGTTTTTCGTGGGAATTGTTCTTTTATCTGTGGCAATAAAACTGCTCAAAGATGCCTGGACCCAAAAAGCGGAGGATCACGAGAAATCATGTGGATTAGCGGATCGGGTAAATAATGTGTCGCTTTCTATAAGCAGAACACGCTTTGATTTTAGAAATGCCACCCACGCCTTTTCTACAACAGGACTGCTCGGCCTGGCTTTTGCCGTCGGCATTGTCGGCGGGGTGTACGGAATCGGAGGGGGGTCCATCATTGCGCCATTTTTGATTACATTCTTCAAGCTGCCGGTCTATACGATTGCCGGTGCTGTTTTGCTGGGCACATTTGTATCCTCGGTTGCCGGCGTCGCATTTTATAGTCTCATACCCGTAAATGGGGCGGTTGCACCGCCGGACTGGATCCTCGGATGTCTCTTCGGAGCCGGGGGGCTTTTGGGCATGTATTTCGGAGCCAAAGTTCAAAAATTCATATCTGAAAAATGGATTAGGCTTGTCCTCGGAACAATCGTACTGATGATCGCGTCCCGGTATATTTTGAAGTTTTTCCTTGAATAAATTCGCCAGGCAAAAAGAAGCCGACTCGCTTATTATACCTCGATCAAAATATATCTGTCATGCTGCGCCTTTTTCTCTGGAAAAAACTAGATATATTACAGCTTCAGACAGATAATAAATATTTTGCCACAATGTGGCATTTTCCCTTGACATCCCTGAAATAGAAATGTTATGCAATTTTATCATCCTCTCCATAATATTTTTACTTCCTTAATGTGAACGGCTCCTTTCTCGAATACTTGGCGTTTGAGAAAGGAGCCATTCTTTTTTGTGATCCCCGAATTTTCTGTTTTCCGGCTGGATAGCGAAGAATTCCAACGTTCCCGCAAATTTCACCCGAGCTCCAGATCGTGAAAGTCAGCGATAGTAAAACCGTTTTCCGGAAAGTGTTTGTCAAAAGTGAAGGCGTGGGTTATCTCGCGGGATTCCATGATTCCAAAGCTGAGGCAATCAACAAGGCTTATGTTCCGGTTGTTGATCGCAAAAAGCCGCTGGATGGCCCGGGTGTACCGGTCATTTTCGATCCATATCGTTTCCAGAAGCGGCATGATTTTTGACTGGAAGTCATGTCAATACTTTTTTAATAAGTATGAAATCAGGTACGTTCGTTCATTAAAGGAAAAACTAGGAAGGTGAAAAGAGTTGCAATAAACTAGCCTCAGGTGTATTTAAAAAAAGGATTCTGTGCAACCGGATTTCAAATTGGCTCGCCCTCCGCAATAGCTGCCTTACAAGTATTATATCGAAAGGAGCCCCAATGTATCTTCCGAAAGTCTACGAAAAGTTTACCGGCAAATACCCCGAAGTGTTTAAAGACTACAAGCAATTGGGTCAGACCTGCCGGGCGGCAGGTCCCCTGGACCAGAAATGTCAGGACCTCGTCAAGCTCGGTATTGCGATCGGTGCCAATTCCAGAGGGGCGGTGATGTCCAGCACTCGCAAAGCGCTGGAATCCGGTGCGACGAAAGAAGAGATTGCTCACGCGGTCATGTTGTCATTGACGACCACGGGTTTTCCCAACATGATAGCCGCCCTGCAGTGGGTAGATTCGGTGTTGGAAGAAGCCTGATCTAGCTGCGCTGGAATTGAAGATTGAAGACCGAAGATTGAAGATTTGAGGATGTCGCTGCGCTCCGTCTTTTTGTATTTGATTTTTACCTGGGCGAGACTCTAAACACCAGAAAAATATGCGCAGCATAGACTAATTTATCCGTCGGGCGATGGACATGATAACAACTATCGAGTTAATATTCAAAAGAATGCATATCCAAATCTGACTTTTATAAGGGTGGAGAAATTAAAAAAGAAATTCCGCTCCAGCGTCGGCTGGAGCGGAGTTTTATTTTAGTGTTGGGCGATTGGATGTCTCTTTATTCGCCAAATATTTCTACGGGACGCTTGGTGCTGCCGGTGGCATTTGGATAGGGATCCCATCTGTAGGCTTTCTCGCCGGTTTTGAGCAGGTGATTGGCTTCTTCCATGAAGGCGTTGAAACGGTTTTTGACCTCGTAGAAACCATGCCACCAGGCATAGTCCGGTGCCATCATCATGGCGCCCATGCGGGCCCGCCGGCCTTCGTGGTGCCAGATCTCATAGTACTGCAATTCCAGATGCTCATCAAAGTATTTCGTTTTATCCACGAGCCCTTTTTCGTAGAGCTCATCCATTTTTTTCTTGACCGGTTTGAAATAAACTTCGTTGTATTCCATCACCGCTTTGTCGAAACCGTCATAGAAATCATCAATCCAGGAGTTGCCGTGACACTGTTGGCAGATGGCTTTCATCTTGTTGCGTTCGGTCTGCCAATCGGATTTGGACGGGAACGGTTTGAAGTTCTCAGGCCGCACAGTCAAAGGCGCCTGGGTTTCCCAGGATAACCGTTCGGTGACATCATGACTGGTGAGCACCTTGCCGGACCCCGACATGTGGCAGGCCGCACAGGTGGGTGCGCGGTAATCGATGCCGGCCGTCCAGGTCCCACCGGCGGCGTTGAAATTGTATTCGTGTTTATAGGCGTGGTAAAGCGTACCGTGCTTGGACTCCTCATAGATCTCAATCTGGGGATGGTCAGGGCCCAGATGACACTGATCACAGGCCTCCGGCATGCGGGCTTCGGCGACTGAGAACCGGTGACGGGTGTGGCAGGAGGTGCAGGCACCCAAGCTGCCGTCCACATTTAAGCGACCAACGCCGGCATTGGGCCAGGTGTTGGGATCGATGTCGCCGTTTTCGTCGATTTTGATCACCGTTCCATGGCAGTTGAAACATCCGGTCTTGCGCTCATTATCGGAGTTCATGCCCTTGTTCAGCCATGGATCCAGCTTCCACATAATCTCGATGGTATTGGCATGCTTGGAGCGACTGTATTGTTCGGCTTCATCCGGGTGGCAGCGCGAGCAGTCTTTGGGTGTCACGATGGAAGCGATGGGGACTTTGTATTTGGCCTCACCATAAGGAAGGTCGGACCGATTGTAGTACTGTTCATGGCCCTTGGCAATATCCTGGTCGCCGGGTTGAGCCAGATGGCAGTCCAGACAGGTGATATTGGCGTTGGCATGACGGCTTTTGGCCCAATCCGCAAAAACACCGGGCTGGGTCGCTTTATGGCACTCAATGCAGGCAACCGCCTGAGGTGGCATACTGCGCTCAATCCGAAACTCTTTTACCTGAGGAAAATTTGGCTGCTGAGCCCAAATGGAAGGAATGCCTGCAACCAGAAGCAGTCCAGCCGCCCATACTCCCAGGATTAGATAAAATGTTGTTTTACGCATCAGCTCTTCTCCTTTTTAAATTAGTAAAGAAATAATTTAATATCTTATGAACCGAGTTTTTCAGGTTTCAAGCCCTTTGCTTGATACGGTAACCGTCGATACTGGTTGTACATCACCGCTGCCGGGTTATTGTGCACCAGATCATAATGACAGTCGATACACTTTTTTTCATAGCCTACACGAGCATAAATGACGGACCGGTGAGCGAGCATCGCCCCACGCTTTTGGGGCATATAGAGAACATTCTGATGGCATCGCAGGCAAACCTCGTTCGACACGCTCTCATACATGCCTTCCCGCGCTTTTTCACGGTCATACGCTTCGGATCCCCGCAAAAGGTGAAAAGTCAAATCCTTCATACCATGATATGTTTTCATTACGAAAAATTGAAAAGTATCTTCCGGTGGCGGCAGATGGCAGTCCATACACTCGGCCACCAGTCCGCGGGCATTGTTGCGATGGGTGGAGCCAGCCCAGGCCTGTACGGCCGGTTTGATTTCGTGGCAGCGGCTGCAGAATTCCGGAGAAGATGTTGCGACCATGGCTGTCATGGTGCCAAAAAAAATGGGAAAGGCAATGATGATCCCGAGAATGACGAGAGCAGCGGATATGAACACTTTTTTCCAGACCGATTTTTTCTTAGTCTTTGCGTTGTCAGCCTCTTTCATAGACTCTCCCACGAGCGATATCCTTGCGGCCGGCAAACTATTCGTACCAAATAGCTTCTACCGGCAAAGTTAAAAAAAAAATGACAATTTTGCGCCAAATTCCTTAAGATTCAGTTTGGTGCTCGTGATTGATATATAAAAATGACATTATCCGTCAAGCAACAATAATGTAAAAGTTGTAACATCGAATTAATCCGCCGGCATTACAATATGAGACTTTCCTCTGGTTATCAAAAAAAATCTGATTAAGTCGATTATCCAATTTTCGGGGCGGGTTAATTATTGTTTGAATTGAAAATTTTGCTGAAGATTTTATCATCGGAGGTCATGCATTTTTTTTCTAGCTGTTTGTATTGCTCCAGCAGCTGTTTGCCCCGGCGGGTCAGGCGGGAACCTGCCTTGCGGTCGGCATGCACGATATTTTCTTGCAGATGTTTTTCGGTGGCTTTGATTTTGCTCCAGACCCCTTTGTAGGACATTTTCATGACCTTGGCCGCCTGATTGATGGAGCCGGTCCGTTCGATATTTTTCAGAATTTCCGCCCGGCCCTTGCCGATGATGATATTGCCGTCCTCATCAACGACCCAGTAGCTTGATCTGAGTTTGAGATTGACCATCGATTTCTTGGAATTTGCCATGGTGCCGGCTCCGGCCAGCGCTGGGTTGCGACTCACGCTTTACCATATAGATGCGCCCCATGGCGCATCTATCCCGCCTCAAATCTGTATCCCACCCCGGCTACGGTATGGATATACTCAGGGTTGTCGACTTCGGCCTCAATTTTTTTCCGGAGGCGCTGCACGTGGACATCGACGGCCCGGCTGCTTTGGTACAGTTGGGAATCACGCCAGATCTGCTGCTGGATGAAATCGCGGGATAGCACCTCTCCGGGATACGATACGAACAGGGACAGCAGCTCGAATTCAGTTTTGGTCAATTTGACTTGACTACCGCGCACGGTCAGGGCTCGGGATTTGAAATTGATGGACAGACCCTTGATTTCATACTGATCGTTTACCAGGCTTCTTTCAAGCCGTTTGAAAATGGATTTGATCCGGGCGGACAACTCCAGGTAGTTGAACGGTTTTACGATGTAGTCATCGGCGCCGCATTCCAGGCCCAGAACCTTGTCGGACACCCCATCGCGGGCAGTCAGCATGATAATCGGAAAATCAAATTCACGCCGCATGATCTGACAGGCTTTGATGCCATCCAAATCCGGCAGGTTCAAGTCAAGGATAATCAGATCCGGTCTGAATTCCCTTGCCAATCGCAAACAGGTGCGGCCGTCATAGGCGGCCGATACCTCATAGTCGTCCAGTTCCAGATTGCCTTTGATGGTCTGGACGATATCCTTATCATCGTCAACTACCAGGATGCGATATTTGGCGTTTTTACTCACATTCGGCATGGGATTACCCCATCTTCAGGAAAGCCAACGTCGCTCATCCGTCTTTGGCGGGTTGCAGGTTCAGGTAGAGCCCGATAAATACAGCGAATTGTCGTCCAAGGCCCTGAATGTTGTTCATGCTATTTTGTTAAAATCATTGAATCATTTCAGGATGAGCCAACGAGGCTCCAGTTTGGCACTCATGAGCAATTGGTGCAAGGGAAATCTACCGGTGCAACAAAATCGTTACACAATTAACACCATTCTTACATCGTTTTATGTTAGTTACACCGGTGGATTAATCCCCATTTCCGCGGCGTCCCCTACAGAGCTCAAACCGATAGCATCCTCCATATTTGAAATAGCATATTATGGCCGTCAAAAATGTAGGAAAAAAGCGGGGACAGGCCATTTCTTTTCAATTGCACCGTTAAAGATTGACTCTCTGCTCAAATTTCGGTAATAAACTACGACCGAGTGGCACACCTTGAATTTCCCATCCGGATTTTGCCTGTTCCTGATTCCAATATTGTTCAGGCCGCAATATTCAGATCCCGCAGGAGGCTTTGACGTGAAAAAATTTCATATTACACTCCAGTGGAAATTTTTTCTTTGCATCGTTCTGATCATCTTTCCCACCCTTGGCGTCATATTCACTTGGGCCGGCCTTCAAAACAAAAGCCAGGCTGATGAACAGGTGGTCAACCAGGCCCGGATATTGGCACGCCAGATTGTCCTGACCCGCCAGTGGGTCACCGACAGCGGCGGTGTACTGGTGGATCTGAAAAGCCAGGGCGCCAAGGATATCGCCTGCTTTTTCGACGACAAAGTGCTGACAAGCCATGGTGAATATCAGCGCTTTACCCCGGCCATGGTCACCCGGAAATTGTCCCAGTATTCAACCCGCCAGGACCTTTACCGTTTCCGATTAGCCAGTTTAAACCCGCTGAATCCGGAGAACGAACCGGACGGTTTCGAACGGGAGGCCATTAATTTATTCCGCACCCAAAAAGTGGATGAAACGTTTCGGTTTGCCAAAAATGGCGGTCAGCAATATTTTCAATACATGGTGCCCCTATATCTTGAAAAGCAGTGCCTGGAATGCCACAACCGGGAGGGGGATTCCGTGAACGCGGTCCGTGGCGGATTGAGCGTGTTTCTGAAAGTCGATGATATGATGTCTGCGGCCAGCAAGAATCATGTCAAACTGGCTATCGCGGGAACCGGTCTCATCTTCTTGACCATCTTTACCCTGTTTTTCCTGACGCGCCGGGTCATAATCAAACCGCTTAAAAATCTTGAGGAAATGACCGATGAAATCGGCCAAGGGAATCTGGATGCCCGTGTTAACATCAAAACCGGAGATGAGTTTGAAAAACTGGGCCACCGTTTCAACAACATGGCCGAAAGGCTGTCAATCGGCCGCGATCAGCTTCAGGAGCGGATTGCCCAGGCCACCAAGGAACTGTCGGATGCCAACCGGGAGCTTCAAACCTTGGACAAGCTGAAATCGGATTTCCTGGCCAACATGTCCCACGAACTGCGAACCCCGTTGACGGTCGTGCGCGGCGGAGTCGATTATCTCAACCGGACCATAAAAAAAGAAGACAATCGCAATTATCTTGAAATTATCGATAAAAATCTAGCCCGGCTGATCCACCTGGTTTCGGACCTGTTTGACTATACCAAAATTGAGGCTCAAAAATCCGAATGGTCTTTCGATCAAGCCAATTTGAGTGTATTGATTGAAGAAGTCATCGAAATCATCAGCCCGTTGTCCATAAACAAGGAAATCACCATCACCTATGAAAATCCCGGCGATATTCTGGCGGAAATGGACCTGGAGCGGATTGAACAGGTTCTGGTCAACCTGATCGAAAACGCTATCAAATTTTCCGACCGGAATACGGAAATCCAAATCGGAATAGAAGAGAACGAAACCCATGCTACCGTGAGTGTCAAGGACCAGGGCGTCGGCATTTCCGAAGAGCATCTGAAAACCATTTTCCAAAAATTTTCGACCGTGCCGTCGGCCGGTATCAACAAACCCGAGGGCACCGGTCTGGGTCTGGCCATCTGCAAAGCGATCATCGAGGCCCATGACGGCAGAATTTGGGCCGAAAGCGTCAAAGGTGAATCCAGCACCTTTTATTTCAGCCTGCTCAAGAAGAGACCTCAGCCGTCGGAACCGGACCTGGACGGGCGCTGATAACGAGACGGGGATTCTTTAACTTGTCGCGGATAATCTGGTCCTTTGGGCCGCAATCTTTCTAAGCTAACTGCAGGTATCTAATGACAACTGACACCTAAAAATCGCTGGTTGGCGAAAGAGTAAGGACCGCTGTGCCTATTTCCGTGGCGCAGACGAGACGGTATAGATATGTTGGATATTTTTGACCTAAGTCATTTTCTGCGGCACGGGATTTAGTATGTTGAAATTTAACAACTCAGAAAATTATTGATTACAGATTTCTAAATTTGTGCTATCAAAAATTGCAGACCGGCTTACAGCCATTTTTTTTGTCTTTGGTTATGTTAACATTAACATAAGGGCCCCCCGGAATTCGGAAGTTGGAATGCAGAATTCCGAAGTCATAGGCGTACTTGTATAAATCAAATTATTTGGGTTTGAATTTATAAATTTGAATGAACCACGAACCACACGTGAGACACGAAAATGAAAAACGAATATTTTTCTGGCTTTTGTGAGTTTCGTGGTGTCCCTAATGTGCAACGCCATTTAGGATTTCTTTCAATTTGGCCTGCCGTTTATTCGCCGGCGGTCCGCCATCGGCGGAACACCTGATACCCGAAACTTGAAACCTTGTGTGATAATACACCATCCACCCGGGGATAACAGCGGTCATGGAAGCATTTGAGGCACTTGTGGAAAGCTCGGCTGCAGCTCACGGGCACCTGTGTCCGGGGCAGGTGGTCGGGGTGCGTATGGCCATGCTGGGCTGTCGGCTCATCGGGCTGGATGAACCCACCCGCCGTGACCAGATTAAAAAACTGATTGTCTATGTGGAGATGGATCGCTGCACGGCGGATGCCGTCGCGCATGTTACCGGCGTTAAACTGGGTCGCCGGTCCCTGAAATTTATGGATTACGGCATTATGGCGGCCACTTTTGTGAATCTCGAAACCGGCGCAGCATACCGGGTGATATCCACCGAGGAGGCGCGCAGCCTGGCGTCGTCCTATGCTCCGGAAATAGGCCAAAAATATCCACAGCAACTGGAAGCGTATAAACGGATGCCGGACAGTGTATTGTTTCGGGTGCAACAGGTCAGGATTGCCGTACCCGATGAGGATCTGCCCGGGCCGACCCGCTATAAGGCCATCTGTTCCCGCTGCGGACAGGTGGTGCGCGACCGGCGCGAAGTGATTGAAGGTGGACGCACGTTGTGCAGGCCCTGTACCGATGATGCCTATTATCACGATGCCCGCGAAATTACCTGGCCCGATATGAATTGGAAACCGGAGGTCGGACACGCGACTGTGGCCGACGGCGATCAGGATGAAATTCGAAGCTCAAACGCCGAGGAACCGTGCTCTTCTGGATAGGGATATATGGTTGATTAGTTAATTAGTTGATTGGTTATAGAGTGTACGCATAAACTCAAATTGTCAGGCAATAAATTACAAAATTGTAATTTAAAAATTTTAAATTTAGTTGATATTCTTTGAAAATTTAGCTAATTCAGCAAGCTGCTTTACTTCAGGAGCAAA
>Ga0209454_1000019_pt1 | contig 142784 bp, 100 predicted proteins | sample WorMetHERISLAND1_2_FD_187400 | JGI IMG/M metagenome (GOLD analysis project Ga0209454, IMG submission 187400) | Marine gutless worms symbiont microbial communities from Max Planck institute for Marine Microbiology, Germany - Olavius geniculatus... | ecosystem: Host-associated > Annelida >... | reverse complement strand
GGTTTTTTGAAAGGCCGCCTGCTGGAGCAGCTTAAAGCCGGCGGCGTCGATGTGGCCTTTGCCCTGCCGGTCAGTGCAATCAGCGTGTTCAGGGTACGGCCGGATTTGCGGCTGCATCGGAAAATTGTGGTCATAGATGATGCGGTTGCCTACACCGGCAGCTTCAATTTGGTAGACCCTCGCTATTTCAAACAGGATGCCGGCGTGGGCGAGTGGGTCGACGCGATGGTGCGCCTCGAGGGGCCGGGCGTCCTGGCCCTTAACGCGCTGTTCAGGTGGGACTGGGAAGTGGAGACCGGCCGTGATCTGGATTTGAGCGAAGAAGGAGATTCTCTCAGCGTTCGTTGCCCCGGCGAAACTGACGTGCAGTTGATTCCTTCGGGTCCGGGCAGCACCGGTAACAATATCTATCAACTGCTGCTGATGTCGATTTATTCCGCCCGGCAAGAGATCGCTGTGACCACGCCCTATTTCGTACCGGACGAGGCGGTCAGCACGGCCCTGTTGACGGCGGCCGAACGCGGCGTCAAGGTTGCGGTCATTTTGCCGGAGCGCAACGATTCCCGGTTGGTCCATTACACGAGCCGCTCCTACTTTGATGATATGCTGGATGCCGGCATCCTACTCTATGGATTTAAAGGCGGCCTGCTACACACCAAAAGCGTCGTGGTGGACCGGCAAATTGCGCTGTTCGGCTCGGTTAATCTCGATGTCCGCAGCTTCTGGCTGGATTTCGAGGTGACCCTTGGCGTGTATGACCCGGTATTTGCGGAACGGCTTTTAGCGTTGCAAGATAAGTATATCGAAAACGCCAGGCCTGTGGATCTGGAAACCTGGCAACAACGGACTGTTAAGGAACGTTTTATTGAAAACCTGGCGCGGCTTGCCAGCCCGCTTCTTTAATACAACATTGCAATCCGGTTCTCGGAGGCAGGTCCTGCCTTATTGGCAAAAGGCGCACAATCAGGTGTTGATTGTTATTAGTTATTGGTTATTGGATATTGGAATTTATTTGTAATTTGATGCTTGAATTTGGAATTTATACGGTTGGTGCTTCTGATCTGATATCTCCGGCCTGTCAGGGAGCGGTGCATGGAGCTATAATATATGATTAAGCGAAGAAACATCTCCATTGGAATCGTTGCCGTAGCATTGAGTGGGGCCATAGGGGACGTTCCTCGGATTTACGGTTAACACATATAGAATTATTTGATACATTGCTGAAATGCCCCGAAAAGCCCGCATAGACTTGTGTAACATAGCTTCGGCGAAGACAAACGCCCCTGGTGCGCTGCACAAAATCTTTTTTACAAAAATTAATTGGAGAAAGGTTTTTTTCGATATCTTTTTTCAGTAAAATTCCGGAAGCTCGGAGACTCTATTTGCAGTTCTTTAAGAATTGAATTGAGGGGGTTTTGACTGTCGGAAAGCAACGAATAATCAGATAGATTCGCAGCGTGCTCTATTATTTGGGGACGTGACAGATAAGATTGAGAACAGTCTCGGTAGCGAAAAAACTGAACATCGCCACCTCCACACGAGCGAATTTGCACTGGAACGCCGCTAAATAGTCGCGGACTGAAGCTGTAGGCTATTGGAAGAGTATAAATCCGTAAATCCAAAGATCGTCCCCCATGTGAGAATTTGTGTGCTGGCTTTGCTCATTGAGCGGGTTGCAGAGATTGCCTGCCAACAACCTTGGTCCCAAATCCGGCGGCAACTGAACAAGCTTCAAGTGACAGAATTTTATTCTTTAAAACATCGCTTTTTCCAGCGAAATGAATTGACGCCTGAGGTGACCCAGATGTTGAAAACCCTTGATATTACAGCACCTAAGAGCGTTTTGTCGGTCGAAAATCATAGCTGAGCCGCAATTTTATGGTAGGCACACGCTGAATTTCATTCATTCCAGCAAATGCACCGATGGTAGCGCTTTGCGGCGATTCATTAACTTACAGATCCCAAACCCGAGTTCTCCTTAGAATACTCAATTTCCTGCAATTAATTAGTTAATGCATTAAAAGTATATTACATAATTTGCATAATTAACAATCATCAAAATTAAGGAGCATGAATTATGAAGTATTTTCGGAGGATTCTTCTATTGGTAGTATCATTTTTAGCAATCTCGTTAATTTTTGGCCATCATCAGACTGCTATGGCTGAATTTGATTGTAAAACTGTTACAGAAATACCATTATCAGAATGCGATGCGCTTGTTACTTTCTACAGCAGTACCAGTGGAGAATCTTGGGCTAATAACGACGGCTGGCTTATTTCTATCACCCCTTGTGGTTGGCATGGTGTCAGTTGCTTTGGAGGGCATATAACTCGGCTTCAACTTTGGTTCAACCAACTGACCGGAAACATCCCTGCCGAGTTGGGAAATCTGGCTAATCTGGAATATCTGATTTTAAGGGGCAACGAGCTGACCGGCAACATCCCCGCCGAGTTGGGAAATCTGGCTAACCTGGAATATCTATACTTAGGGGACAACCAGCTGACCGGCAACATCCCCGCCGAGTTGGGAAATCTGGCTAATCTGGAATATCTATACTTAGGGGGCAACCAGCTGACCGGCAACATCCCCGCCGAGTTGGGGAATCTGGCCAATCTACAATCTCTTGAACTCTGGAACAACCAGCTAACAGGCAGCATCCCCACTGAGTTGGGAAATCTGGTCAATCTGGAATATCTTTACATTGGGGACAACCAACTGACCGGTAGCATACCCGCCGAATTGGGAAATCTCGATAATCTGGAATATCTTATGCTCCAGGAAAATCAACTGACCGGCAACATCCCTGCCGAGTTGGGAAATCTGGCCAATCTGAAAAATCTTGAGATCTATAGCAATCAACTGACAGGCAATATCCCCGCCGAATTGGGAAATCTGGCCAATCTGCAGTTTCTTGACATCGGTATCAACCGACTGACAGGTGGCATCCCCGCTGAATTGGAAAATCTAACCAATGTACGATCTCTTTACCTGGATAGTAATTGTCTAATAGGTGAAATCCCAATAGAGTTAATGAACCTGGAAAATTTAGGTTGGATGGATATTTGTCGTAATCATCTCTATACAAACGATTCTGAATTACGAGATTTTCTTGATGAAAAGGCCGGAGATTGGGAAGCCTGTCAAACTCATCTTTGTATATGCGACTTTGACTATGACGGAGATATTGATGGGTCTGACTTGGCAGATTATATAATAGGTTCAGGAACTATTGATTTGGAAGAATTTTCTGAAAATTTTGGAAAAACGAACTGCCTTTGTGCTGAGATATAGAGAAAAAGTTACTTAAAAAAGTCAGTTTCTACAAACATGCTAAACTTTTAATTTTCGATGCGAGATGCGGAGGATCATAATTTTTGGCGCTTCGATACCTGCTATCAATCTGGAAATTAGACAGTCCCAAAACACATGCGATATCAGAAACATATCTAAACAACTTTCAATACCCCTTGAATTACATAGATCGGCAAGTTATTTGCTACCGAAGAAGTTTTAAAAGATACATGATATAGGTAAGCGTGGCTATCAGGCAATTAAGTGCAGCGAGAAAGTAGTCTAGACAGGTTTAACCTAAAAAGAGGACCATAAGGGGTCAGACCATAAGGGGTTAAAGCTTGAATAGTGAATAGGACAGATAAGTTATTACATAATTCACTATTCAAGCTTTGACCCTCGTGGTCGTTTCCTATGTCATCAAACTTGATCGATCGATTCAATTGAATTCAAGAGGTTCTTCGAACATTGACATAGCCTGCCAATATATGATTTTCGGCCGTTGTCGAAATGTGTGACGATATGCTTCGGATATCACACGAATTTTGGGACTGTCAAAATTACAGATTTTTAGCAGCCAACCGCTCCAAAGCCTGCTTGCTAACCTCTATGCTTGCGAGGTCGACACGCCCGTGGATGTCGCCCTGCTCCTTTTCTGCGACCGCGCGCTCGTACCACGGCCTGGCGCCTTCATCGTCTCCCGTCATAAACAGGCAATACCCGACCTGGTGCAGGCTGCGGCCCAGGCTTGCGTGGTCCACGCGCGCGTGGATGTCGCCCTGCTCCTTTTCTGCGATCGCGCGCTCGTACCACGTCCTGGCGCCTTCATAGTCTCCCGATTCATCCAGGCAAGACCCGACCTGGTGCAGGCTGCTGCCCAGGCTTTCGTGGTCCACGCGCCCGTGGATGTCGCCCTGCTCCGCCTCTGCGACCGCGCGCTCGTACCACGGCCTGGCGCCTTCATAGTCTCCCGTCATAGACAGGCAAGACCCGACCTGGTGCAGGCTGCGGCGTAGGCTATCGTGGTCCACACGCCCGTGGATGTCGCCCTGCTCCTTTTCTGCGACCGCGCGCTCGTACCACGTCCTGGCGCCTTCATAGCCTCCCGTCATAGACAGGCAATACCCGACCTGGTGCAGGCTGCGGCCCAGGCTTACGTGGTCCACGCGCCCGTGGATGTCGCCCTGCTCCGCCTCTGCGACCGCGCGCTCGTACCACGACCTGGCGCCTTCATAGTCTCCCGTTTCATCCAGGCAAGACCCGACCTGGTGCAGGCTGCTGCCCAGGCTTTCGTGGTCGACGCGCCCGTGGATGTCGCCCTGCTTCTTTTCTGCGACCGCGCGCTCGAACCACGGCCTGGCGCCCTCATAGTCGCCCGTCATAGACAGGCAATACCCGACCTGGTGCAGGCTGTTGCCCAGGCTTTCGTGGTCGACGCGCCCGTGGATGTCGCCCTGCTCCTTTGCTGCGACCGCGCGCTCGTACCACGGCCTGGCCTCAACGAATAACCCGATGGTTGACAGTCCATAACCAATCGAATGGCAGTCTGAACCCGATAGGGTCACTGCATGGCCCGCAAGCGACCAGTCTTCAGGCGAAAGAGGATAAGACAGTAAGTTGGTGACTATTGCGCCGTTGGACGGATCGTTGCCCGAAGCCCGCGCTGCCGCGACGAACGCCACTGCGTGGACATCCCGAAACTTCAACAGCTGCTCTATATCAGCTCCTTCGGCCGATCTTACGAACTCGCGGAGCAGTCGGTGCAGGCGCAGCTCCTTTTCACCGGGATCAAAGAGAGATAAGTCCATGCAGGCGTCAAGGGCGGCATCGACTGCGGCCCCGCTCCAGCCTGCGGCTTCTAGCAGGTGATCGCGCAAAATGTCAGGACGGATGCGATCGGGGTTAAACAGCGTGGCCGCCGCCAGCACCAGGCGCCCTTCGGGCTCAAGCCGGTCCCAGACACCGGCGAAGCTGGCTTCAGCCTCGCCGGCGATGGGGGTGAGTTGCACGTCACCATAGCGCCGCAGCGCTTTGGCCACGCTTCGTGTTGCAGGACAGAGCTGAATCGGCAGACCCGCTGCATTGGCAACCAGGTCCTCTCCGTAAAGCTTTAATACCTGAGAACCGCCCAAAGCCTCGACGATCTTCATGGCGTGCTTATCCCCAAGGGCCAAAACCTCCACCTGAGGCCATTGATCCCAGTCCTCCCAAGTTGTCGTGATCAGGACATGCGTGCACTCGTCATCGGCCGGTAACCAGGGCCGTATGACTTCCGGGTCCGCTACATTGTCATAAACAAGCAACGTGGGTGCCTCAAGACTCCTAAGCACGAAGGTGCACTGGTCCTCGATCTTGAGTTCACCGGGGTCCAAACCCAGATTGCGGCGGCCATAGGTCGCCAGGTCCACTGGCGTCTTGCCTTGCTCCATGGCTATGAAAAACGCGCCGTTCGTATAGCCTGCCTGGTTCCGTCGCGCATACTCTCTCGCCACCTCGCTCTTGCCCACGCCGGACATGCCGCGAACCACGACAACACCAGCTGTTCCAATCGCCGGCAGTAGTTCAGCGAGTTCGTCAAGCTCGGCGGATCGCCCGATGAATGGTGTCGGTCCGCGGGTGGCAATGCGTCCGGGGATAATGGGCCGCTCGACTTCCGTCCCCGTTAGATTGCGCATCCCTAAACCAGCCAGTTTCTCCACCAGGGCGCTGAAATCCGTATCCCAGTCTTTGATGCGCAGATGAGCCGCTTGGCGGCTGGATAGCGCCGAGATACTCGGCAAGTCATCAAAAGCTGCTTTCGGAGGTAGTGACGCTTTATCCACCAGTACTGGAATAACGGACCCAGCGGATACCAGGGCCGTTTCGACTTCGCGTCGTACCCAGTCGCCGCTAACGTCTAGTCGACGGCGCCCGTATTCGTCCTGTTCTGTTAGCCACTTCTTGCCAATGAGAACGAGTACAACCGCAGCACCCTTAACCGCGCTTTCGATATTGCTGTCCCAAGTGTCTCCGGGCTCGATCGTCCTGCGGTCGAAGAACACCGCCTCGGGCCCGAAGATGCCTTGTAGACCAGCGGCAAGTCGATCTGCGGTCTGCAGCGTGTCGGCAATGCGGTAGCTGACGAAGATCGATGGCACATATTTCTCGGAACTATTGCTCATGTAAAGGCTACCCCCTGTATACGTTCCGTCTTTAATGCGAATGTTCAATCACAAAAAAAATACTGTGGGTCAAGTCACTGAATGAGCATAAAGAAATCATCGTGACGCACATTACACGCGGCAGAGCCGCGTTGCTTGCCACAACCATATATCTCAATGGATTGCAGATATAAGATATATACTGACCCAATAAGCAGGTCAAATAATTTTGCAGAGTGCCACCCGGCTACGCAAACGATACCACCGCACCAATACCCGACTATTTGAAAAACGGCTCCTTTGGATTACGAATCCCTGGAATTTTATTTCCCAAACTACCTTAGACTATGATAAAGAGCGAACTTAGGGACATTGACTAAGTTGAATAACCTGTGCTTAGTAATAAACAATCTTATTAGTATAGGTTTGGGAGAGATACAATATCAAGCGACCAAGTCAAGCTCGTCTGGAAACCTCTGGAGCTTATCGCTCGGTGGCATATTTTCTTGGTTGACCAATATAGCCCGGTACTTTTTTGACGATTGTTTCTGACCCCTGACTGCTGGAAGGACCAGGTTTTCAACGAAAAATAAATCTGCCAAAGAAATTTATTGTTGACAGCGACCACAAAATATAATATTCGCGCTGATCAAGGTGCCCAATAGGGCTTAATAGGGAATCCCGTGTAAATCGGGAGCGGTCCCGCCGCTGTAAACGGGGACGAAATTTGCAAATACCACTGCTTGGTTCTAATCAGGTGGGAAGGTGCAAAGAGTAGAGCGATCCGGTAGCCAGAAGACCTGCCTTAAACCAAATCTATGCCACTACGCGGAAATAGGACAGCATAGAAATCACCGCCAAAGGGTCAAGTAAACTGGGTGCAACCCTTCGAGAACCAAGTTCTCGAAGGGTTTTTTTTTGCGGCGGGAAACGAAATCAAGAGAAAGGAGGACAGATTAATGAAATCAGGCGTGATTATTTACGTGGCCGGAAGTGCACCCGAAGATTGGACAGAGGCTGATGAAGTTGACCTTAGAAACTCGGAACCTGAAGCAGATCTGGTGGAAATAATCACCACCAAAACGGGGCACTTTGATGTCGCTGATGCCTGGTGGGATTTAGTTTCCAGGGGTATGTCATTGGTGACATGCAAGATGGCAGTATTCAACAAATTCGGAAAAATTGAAATTACGGGCAAACAACTAAGGCTGTGCGGCTAGAGTATATTGTGTAAATTCCTTGGCAATATAGCCGACTGACATGCCTGAAACCTATCGTGTCAACCATGTTTATGTCAGAAAAAGGAGAGTTTCATAAAATGAAATTATTGCGCTTTGTTGGTTTTCTGTGGTTTATTTTGGCAATCGCCATTTCCAATTCGTATGCCTATGACATCACTGACAAATTTTCCATCGGCGGAATTATCGGCGGTGTTTATCAACACCAATGGCTGGATGACGATAAGAATGGAGCAGCGGATGATAATATCGGTCGCGGCGCCCTGAATTTCGAACCGGAGTTCAGCTTCCGGCCCAACGACAACAATGAAATATTTGCCAAGTTCGGTTTCGGCGCCGGCAACGGCCTGAACGGGGTGACCGACTTCAATCTGGCCCCCTGGGCCGCCAACCTGGAAGACGATTACAAAGACATCAACGGCCGCAACCGAGATTATTTGCTGACTGCCTGGTATAAGTACACGTTTAATTTCGGGGAAAACCATGCTCTGGGTCTGACCGGCGGTATCATCGACTCCACGGATTATATCGATGAGAATGCCTACGCCAACGATGAATTCACCCAGTTCATGAACGAAGCCCTGGTCAACGGTCCCAACGGCTTTTTCCCGTCCTTTGACCTTGGTGGTGCCGCGGAATGGGAGATCGGCAATTTCGATATTACGGCGATGGGAATGAATATCGGTGAGAACGACGACGGCAACAATTACCACTACTATGCCGGTCAGATCGCCTACAGATTGAACACCTCCCTCGGTGAAGGCAATTACCGGGTAATTGTTGACTGGACCAGCGAACAATTTCTGGATAAAGACGGTGATAAAGAGCGGCGCCTGGCTGGATTCCTCTCTTTCGACCAGGAATTGGGCGACATATTCGGTGCATTTATCCGTTTTGGCTGGCAGGATGACGCGGCCTTGATCAATTATGATGCGCTGTACTCCGGGGGTATCAATATTCTCGGCAGCTGGTACGGGCGCGAGCAGGACAACATCGGTATCGGCTACGCCTACGCGAACGGTGACAACGACAGTAATCCCGAAATTGACTACACCCAGGTGTTCGAGGCCTACTGGCGGGTGGTGTTTACCGATATGTTCGCTGCTTCGGCCGACATTCAATACGTGCAGGACAAATTCGACGATAGCGATAATGACATCGACGGGTTCATCGGCGGCATTCGGATGACGGCGGAATTCTAGCTTCCCGAATTTGCCAAAAAAATGCGGCTGCGTATATTAAAAACGAGCCTATATACAAAAATAAGGATAAGGAGTTCATCTATTTTATTTCACCCCCACCCGGCCTCCTCCGTCCACTGCGGCGGATCTTCGACAAGGGGGAGGAGTTTGACTTCCCTCCCCTGGCGGGAGGGATTGAGGGAGGGGGATAAGATGGCAATATCCTTTAAATTGTAGATAGGTCCGTTAAAAATTAACCCAAAGGAGGAATCATTGATGAAAAAACAATCACAACTTTTGCTTTTCGTATTTATGCTGACGCTCTGTCTGGTTACAGCCGCCTGGTCAAGCGGCGGTCACGGCCACAAAGCACCTAAAAAAGTAGGAATTTTACTCGTGGCATTCGGATCCAGTGAAGCCAGCGCCCAGATATCTTTTGAAAACATCGGAAAAAAGGTCAAAAGCGCTTATCCCAACATACCCACCCGCTGGGCCTATACCTCGACCATCATTCGCAAGAAACTGGCCAAACAGGGTGAGTATCTGGACTCACCCGAAGTCGCTTTGGCCAAAATGATGGATGAAGGATTTACCCATGTGGCGGTTCAATCGCTGCATACCATTGGTGGGAGTGAATACCATGATTTACGTAGAACGGTGGGCGCTTTCAAGAGTATGGGCGAGTTTCAGCGGATCATCCTCGGCTATCCGTTGCTGGCCACTCAAGACGATATGGAGCGGGCAGTCCAGGCAATATTAGCAACTATCCCCAAGGAGCGCAAAAAAAACGAAGCCGTTGTTTTAATGGGCCATGGTACCCATCATCCATCCAATGCATTCTATGCGGCATTGATGTTTCAAGTTCAGCTTAAAGACCCGAATATTTTCATCGGCACGGTGGAAGGCTATCCGGAAGTCGATCTAATGAAGGAGCTGCTCCTTCGGAAAAAAATTAAAAAAGCCTACTTGATGCCGTTTATGTCCGTTGCCGGCGACCACGCTAAAAACGACATGGCCAGTGATGAGGAGGACTCCTGGAAATCAATATTTACCAAAGCCGGCATCCAATGCGTTCCGATTCTCAAGGGGACGGCCGAATATGATGTCTTCGTTGATATGTGGGTGGATCACCTGCAGGGGCCGCTGAGTCATTTTGAGTAATCCCCTGGGTCTACTGCTGGAAATACCATTGACAAATGGCTGGCATTTGGTTGCCCCACCAAGATTATCTTTTAACGGGCAAAATAATCCAATTGACTCCCATGAGGGCACCTTGCAGCAACTATTGGAGCCCTTCAGGTGCAGCAGCTTGGAGGGCTTTCAATTAGAAATTCTTGCGAGAGTGAAATTGGGAAACGCTTGAGTAAATTCTTTGGATGGTGAGAACAGCCGTGCTTGCACGATCCAGTAAAAACACTTATGAAACTTCACTTGGCGGCAGCAGAAAGAGTATTGAACATCGAACATCGAACGTCCAACATCGAACGTCCAATAATGATTCGCTCTGCTCAATCTTAAATTTAAATAGACAGAATACGCTATTCGATGTTGGATGTTCAACGTTCGATGCTTAGAGGCCGCCGGAGATGGGTTCGACATTCACAAGACGCCTTTCATGGATAGATCTATACATTTGCGGCCAACGGCGCTGCTCAATTGAAAATTTTACAATTTTGCCGAAATTGTCCTTATTTTCCGGTCAATGTATTTAAGCTTTTCTTCATTACCGTTCTGTTCTAATTTTCTTCTCAAATCTTCAATCTGTGCCTTGATGCGCGGTAATATATCGTTTTCAAGCTTACGTTTCAAATCGGCATTTAAATTCTCTATTTCCGCCAGAATCCTGTCCAATTGCTTTTCGATTTGTCTAATCTTTTCGCTTTCTGAAAAATCCTGCAAACTTGCAAAAAATTCATCTATCTCGGCTTCCATTGAGAGAAAGCTTTTGCGGAAATTACTGGCAATTTGGCCATAAATGGCACTGTATTTTGATTGCCCCTGAACAACAGCATTTTTTTCGATGGGATTGCCGCCGTCTTTGATTTGAACGATCCGGACGGCTTTTTGACCTGCAGCTTGCGGATTTGCATCTATGTAGATCGCGCTCGAATCTTTGGGTAAAGATGCATATTGATCGTCCACTGTCACATTGACCAAATATGTTCCTGTATCGGTATATTCGACGTCCGTTACAACGCCAATTGGCGTTTTATCGAAAAAGACGCGATCGTCTTTGTGCAACCCGCCGATGTTGTCGAATCGAATCGAAAATGTATATGGGCTGCCAAAACATCCGGAAAGCACCAAAGCGGCAGCTACCGCTAGTATGAAATTTCTGAGCATATACAGTTTTTCCCGTCAATCTCGGTTCTGATTAGAGTAATTGTGGCAATTATATGATTGGAATTTTATCAGTTTTAAAGAAAATCTGCAAAGTTTAGCAGCCATATTGGAATGGGGAAGTGGGAAGGCGGACTTCGACAAGCTCAGGCGAGACAAAGTCGGAAAAGTAAAAAAAGCAATTCTCATTCGTTATTGGATGACAATTAAATCCGGCTGGAAATATTGCCTGCTAAATAGTTACCTGCCATTATTATAGCGATGCCTGGAGCAGCATCTTGGCACTTGACATGCCTGCATAAATTACATATATTGCAGGCATGAAAACGATTCAGTACACAATTCGAAATATACCGGAACAAGTTGATCGGCTCGTCCGGCTGCAGGCAAAGAAAACGCATCAAAGCCTCAATGCCGTTTTATTGGAGATTCTCAAACGGGGGGTCGGTATGACGGATAAGCCGGTTGAATTTCATGATCTCGACGAGCTGGCAGGATCTTGGGTAGCGGATCCTGATTTCGACGCGGCCATGGAGGCTTTTGAGTCCATTGACGAGGAACTCTGGAAATGAGAATACTCGTGGACAGCAATCGTTACCAGGATTTCTGTGAAGGGGCGCCGGAAGCCGTGCAAGTGATTAGGCGGGCGGTTGATATCATGATTCCTTTTATCGTTATAGGTGAACTCCGGGCGGGTTTCGCTTGTGGAACCCGTAGTCATAAAAACGAACAGACGCTTACACGGTTTCTTACCAGCCCGCGCGTTAAACAGCTTTTTGCCGATGAGGACACAACCCATCAATATGCCCGGCTTTTCAGGCAGCTCAGAGAACAAGGTACGCCTATACCCACTAACGATTTATGGATTGCCGCCCTGGCTATCCAACACGACCTCCTGTTATTCACGCGCGATGCCCATTTCAACCACCTGCCACAATTGCCGTTGATATAAATTAAACATTTGGTAGTCGGATAATGCCAATTTGCTGCTTCTTGGTAAAATTGTTAAATCGGTAGAATTATCAACTTCGCCGTCACACCGCCATGCGCTCTGCCCGAACCCATAAACCCGAAAGCCGAAAACCGAACGCCGAATACCTTTCAGCTTTCAGCTTTGAGCCTTGAGCTTTGAGCTTCCCAGCTTTGAGCTTTCCTGTCCCGCAACCTGCAACCCGCAACTCGTAACCCGTAACCCGTAACCCGCAACCCATATCGCTCATTTTTGCGCCATGCCCTATGCGCTCTGCCCCATGCCCATAAGCCCGATTTATTTCCCAATCTTTTTCAGCACCAAACTCTTCTGCCCCTTGTCCATATCATCCAGCGCAAAGCCAAGCGCAGCCTCGAGCAGGGTGGACTTGTTGTCGATGGCCACCCCGGCCAGCTTCAGTTCATGAAACTTGTGGTTAAAGCGATCGAGGATGTTCACCGAGAGATAAAAGCCGGCTTTCTTTTTGACGGCACTGGCGGCGCCCGGGCCGGCTACCCGCGAGCTTGCAGGATATCCCGTGGCGGTTTGAACCGGATCCAAGTCCTCTTCAGCGAATAAATCAGGTGTTTTTTTCTTTTTGATCGCCATGGTGAATAATCCTCCTGATCAGATTTTGATAATCACGGGCACCCTGCGCGCGCGCGGCATATTCAAAAATTGTCTGCCCGTGGGTCGGGGCCTCGGACAAGCGAACATTGTAGTGAACCGGGTCACAGATCTGGCGGCCGAAATATTTCGTGAGCTGGGCCAACACATCATGACTGTGTCGCGTCCGGCGATCGAACATCGTTGGCAGAATATGTTCGAGCCTCAATTCGAGGTTTATCTTCTGGGCTGACTGCAGATATCGGAAAAATGTCTTCAACCCTTGCATGGAAGGGCCTTGCAGCGCAACCGGGCACAGCACCTCGTTGGCCGCCATCAGGATGTTCACGCTGAGCACGTCCCAGCCCGGCGCACAGTCAAATATCAAAAAATCCAATGCACCTTCTTTAGGAATGAGTTTTTGGGCCAGGACAGTCTGCCGGACCTCCCGGGGCTGCTCACCCAGCCAGTTTTTCAATTCCACCAGCCGGATGCCGCCATCCAGGATCCATAGGTTTTGGCGGCAGGAATGGATGGTATCGTTTCTGGCAATGTATTGACCGTTTTCCAGGCGTTCGGTGACAAATTCGTAAAGCCCGCACCGGGGTTTTTCACCCAGGAATTTGGCAACCTGGCCCTGGGTATCGCAATCCACCAGCAATACCCGTTTACCCAACACAGCAAGTCCATGGGCCAGATTGACGGCGGTGGTGGTTTTCCCCACGCCGCCCTTGGCCATGGCGACAGCAATTTTGCGCATAAGAGTTATCCCTATTCTAATGTTCTCGAATTCTTCTGTTCGTATATTATAGAATTCTCCTTATAATTGCAAGGAAAAATTTGCCAAAGATCCGGTCTCAAGTGGCCCGATATTATTTAATCTCAGAAGAGGAGCTACTATAGAATCACAATGGAATAATGGAATAATGGAAGAGTGGAATAGTGGGAATCAATCATGGATGATGGTCTAATTTGAAATTTTTGTCCGTGCGATCTTTATAAAAACAGATCTCATTTGGCTAAATGAGGATCTTCAACATTCCAACAATCCTATATTCCAGTTATCCACTATTTATACCCCGTCATATAGGCGGAATCCAATCGGCCTTCGACAACCGGGAGCGTCTCGATAGCAGGTGGCTTGAAGCCAAATACGAATTCCATAAACAACGTGGCGATCCGATACGTCGCTCCCCACAAAATTTCGGGTCTGCTGTCGTCCAGAAAATAAAAACATGGATAATCCGGACCTTCAGCCGACGATTTCTCATTTTCACGGGCCGGCAGCGACAGACGATAGCGACGATAATTAGCGGCATCCAGCATCTCCCGCAGCGGAACATAGATAATTCTCTCCACTTCCCAATTCGGATAAAATCTTTTCTGGCGCCGAACCCAGGCAACCATCGGATAGATGACACGCCGGAACATGACCAGCGACTGGGGCGGCAGCGGACCCAGAAATTTGACACCCAGCGGATTCAATCGCATTTCTTCAAAACTTTCCCTCAATGCGGTGGCCCAGAAAAGGGATAACCACCTGGCGGCTTCGGGATGAGCGTCCTGCCACCGGGTCCAGTATTTCCAGCGGCCGAGGGAAGTGAAGGGCATGGAAAATAATTTCGAAAGATGCGCGTCAAGCCAGGGCGTGATGCTTCCGCCGGGGAAACACAAATCGCCGGGCTGCCTGACCTTTGAAGATCGTTTGTTGAAGATAAGGCAGGGTTCGCTGCTGTTGGTCTGGATATTTTTGTGTGACCCAAGCAGCAATATCACACTGGCGGCCGTCTGAGGATCGACAGGCCGGCTCGGGTAAATGCTATCCTGGTGTACTTGACCATTCAGCGTCTGGGTGATGTGCCGAACCAGGGTCACGTCGTTTTCTAAAAGTTGTTGCATATGCACTTATGCCATTTATTGCATTTCTCGGCAAGACCCGATCCTCTTTCAAGCTGAAAGCAGAAAAGCTCAAAGCTCAAAGCTGAAAAGCTCAAAGCTGAAAGCTGAAAAGCTCAAAGCTGAAAGCAGAAAAGCTCAAAGCTGAAAGCAGAAAAGCTCAAAGCTGAAAGCTGAAAGGTGAAAGGTGGAAGGCTCAAGGCTGAAAGCAGAAAAGCTCAAAGCTGAAAGCTGAAAGGTGGAAGGCTCAAGGCTGAAAGCAGAAAAGCTCAAAGCTGAAAGCAGAAAAGCTCAAAGCTGAAAGCTGAAAGCTGAAAGCTGGAAAGCTCAAGGCTGAAAGCAGAAAAGCTCAAAGCTGAAAGCTGAAAGCTGGAAAGCTCAAGGCTGAAAGCTCATAGCTCATAGCTCATGGCTCATGGCTCATGGCTCATGGCTGAAAGCTGAAAGGTATTCGGCTTTCGGCGTTCGGTGTTCGGCTTTCGGTGTTCGGCTCTGGAAAAAACGAAATGGGTGTAAGGTATAGGGTGTAGGGTTTAGGGAATAAGACGGCATTCGGCATTCGACGTTCGGCAAAAGGCAATGGGTGAAAGCCAGCGAGAAGGATCCTGGACCTGGTTTATTTTCAATCCGAAATCCAAAATCATAAAAGTCCAACTTCCGACTTCATGAGTTGTTGTTCTCTGTTTTCCGCCTTGCGCATCTTGCCGCGGCGTCTTGTGGGGTCGTAGCCCGACGTGTTGGGTCGTAGCTGAATGCGACATGTGGGGTCGTAGCTCGAAGAGCGAAGCCCCAAGCCTAAAAGGCGAAGCCCCAAGCTCGAAGAGCGAAGACGGGTCCCACTTCCGAATTCCACCTTCTGTCATCGGACCTCTGCCCTGAGTCCTCAGATCTCATTGCTCCGTTCAATCCGCAATCCGCATTCCAAAATCCGCAATCGAATACCTCTGTCTTCTGTCATCTGCGTGCCGCGGCGTCTTGTGGGGTCGTAGCTCGAAGAGCGAAGCCCCAAGCTCGGAGAGCGAAGACGGGTCATCTTTCATCTGCCCTCTGTCATCTGTCTTCTGTCATCTGTCCTCTGCGTGCCGCGGCGTAGCTCGGAGAGCGAAGACGGGTCATCTGTCCTCTGTCATCTGTCCTCTGTCATCTTTCCTCTGTCCTCTGTCTTCTGTCATCTGCGTGCCGCGGCGTAGCTCGAAGAGCGAAGACGGGTCCTCTGTCCTCTGTCTTCTGTCCTCTGTCCTCTGTCATCTGTCCTCTGTCTTCTGTCCTCTGTCATCTGTCCTCTGCCCTCCGATATCCGGCTTGTAATTGAGTGGATTCAACGATATAGTGGTCTTTGATCCGAGCACTAATCAGCCGGCTGCGGCCCGCATGCTAACGAACGCAAAGACCAATGAAACAGGGTAAATCCATATGGCCAATCGTAGTTTTTATGACCTGATTATCGTCGGCGGCGGACCCGCCGGTTTATCGGCCGGAATCTATGCCTTACGGGCTTCGATGAGAACCGTCCTGATAGAAAAGGGGGCGCCCGGCGGGCAGGTGGCATTGTCCGCCGAAGTTGAAAATTACCCTGCCATCAAAAGTAAAAGCGGGTTTGAACTTGCCCAAAGCTTTCTGGAACATGCCCGGGAATACAACCTGGAAGTTCTTTCCGAAGAGGTGACCGCTATCGAACCGGGTCTTGACCATCACACCGTCCGTCTCAATGGCGCTGAGGAGCTCAAGGCGCATGCCGTCATCATTGCCACCGGCGGCACACCTCGCAAGCTGAACATTTCCGGAGAGGACGATTATTACGGCAAAGGTGTATCGTATTGTGCGGTCTGTGATGGATTTTTCTTTAGGGACAAGATTGTCGCAGTAGTCGGCGGCGGCGACACGGCGGCTGAAGAAGCCCTATACCTGGCCAAAATTACGAAAAAAGTATATTTGATTCACCGCCGCAACACCCTGCGTGCCAGTATGATATTACAAAAGCGTCTGGAAGCCGATCCCAAAATCGAAATTCTCTGGAATACCGTGGCAAAAGCGATCCTGGCCGAGGGAGATGAAGTTTGCGCGATGGATTTGGAAGACACGTATTCGGGAGAGAAGCGCCGATTGAGCACGGACGGCGCATTCATTTTCATCGGATTTGAACCGAATAATCAGCTGGTGCCGGCCGGCACCAGAATGAATGCGGACGGCTATGTGGTGACGGACGATAAATGCGAGACCAACATCGACGGTATCTACGCCATCGGAGATTTGCGCGAAAAATATGCCCGGCAAATCGTGCTGTCGGCGGCCGACGGATGTACGGCCGCGCTGGCCTCGGCCCACTATGTCGAGATCAAACGGTCGGCGGGGATGTAGGAATGTCGAATGACGATTGACGAATGTCGAATAAATGATGTCGCTTCGCTCTTCGATTTATATAGGGACTTGGTGGCAATCTGACAATAACTTTAACGGTTTTAGATTATTGAACTACTAAACTCGGAGAACTTACACCCATTTCCTTTCTGAAGCAAAAAATAAAATAGACAGAATTCCATCATTCTTCATTTGTCATTCGACATTCGTCATTCCCTACACCACTCCCTGATCCAGCATGGCCTCAACCACTTTCACGAAACCGGTGATATTGGCGCCGTTGGCGTAGTTGCCGGGTGTGCCATAGGTCTCGGCCGCATCCAGGCAGGTCTGATGGATTTGCTTCATTATCATTTTCAGGCGATTATCGACTTCTTCGCCAAGCCAGTTCAGGCGCATGCTGTTCTGAACCATCTCAAGACCGGAGACCGCCACCCCGCCGGCGTTGGCGGCTTTAGCAGGGCCATATAGCAGGGGCTTGTCAATAAATATATCCGTAGCCTCCGGCGTGCAGGGCATGTTGGCGCCTTCACAGACCAGCTTGATATTGTTGTTTATCAGATTATAGGCGTCTTTTTCGCAAACTTCGTTCTGGGTGGCGCAGGGAAAGGCACAGGCCGCCCGGTGGCTCCACAGAGGGTTGTAGTCCAGCTGCCCATCGACCGGCGTGTATATCGCACCGGGATAATTTTCGGCATATTCATGTATTCGGCCACGCCTGAAGTTTTTCAGGACTTTGACATAGGCCAGCTTGTCTTTATCGATACCTTCCGGATCGTGAATGTACCCGGAGGAATCAGATAGTGTAATCACTTTGGCGCCCAGCTCAATTAATTTTTCCGCCGTGTGCTGGGCCACGTTTCCGGAGCCGGATACCAGGCATTTTTGCCCTTCAAAATTCATATGGCGTGTGGCAAGCATTTCGGCGGCAAAGTAGACACATCCGTAGCCGGCTGCCTGGGCCCGAAAAAGGCTGCCGCCCCAATTCAGGCCTTTGCCGGTCAAGGCGCCGGTAAACGTGTTGCTCAATCTTTTGAACATGCCGAAAAGATAACCGATTTCTCTTGGCCCGACCCCGATGTCCCCGGTGATGATATCCGTATTGACGCCGATATGAAGATAGAGTTCAGACATGAAGCTTTGACAAAAGCGCATCACTTCATCATCAGACTTGCCCTTGGGCTCAAAGTCGGAGCCGCCCGCCCCCGCCCCCAAGGGCAAAGTCGTCAGGGCATTTTTGAAGACCTGTTCAAACGCCAGAAATTTCAATATGCTCTGGTTAACGGAGGGATGAAAACGTAAAGCGCTTTTGTAAGGTCCGATGGCGCTGGACATTTCCACACAAAACCCGCGATTCACCCTGACCTTGCCTTCATCATCCAACCAGGGAATTCGAAAGGTGACAATCCGCTCCGGTTCGACGATTCGGTCTAGCACAGCAGCCTGGCGGTATTGTAGATTTTGTTCCAGTACCGGCTTAACGCTTTCCAAGACTTCCTTTACGGCCTGGTAAAACTCTTTCTCATGGGGATCTCTCGCCTCGATGACGCCCAGAATATCTGACATGGTTGCATTCCTCATAATGGCGCTTGATCGCGCATTCGTGGCAATTTTCAGCTGATGATGCCGTGTACACGGATGTCTTACAGGTTTCAGGTGTCAGGTGTCAGGTGTCAGGATCGAACACAGCTGAGGCCGGCGGCAGTGCCGACACCTGACACCTGACACCTGAACACTTTTTTTTGATCAAGATTTCACATAAACTCCTTTTTTTAAAGCTTTAACCTTACCTTGCTTCTTGAGCTTGTAGACGATATTGGAAACTTTTTTCTGCTCGTATCCCGTCTCGGCTTTGATTGCCGCGGATTTCACGCCTTCGTTGGAACGGCTGATAATTTCCAGTACAGTATCCATTGCACTGGGCTGTTTGACCGCTTTTTTCCTCGGGGAGATGGATGGCGTCTTTTTTTTCGGTTTTTTAGCGGCCTTGGCTTTGCCGGCGGCCGGTTCAGCTGGCTTGGGGTCCGGCTTTTCTTCCGGTTGTTCATCGGTCTTGGCTTTAGTGACGACCGGCTCAGCTGGTTTGGGGTCCGGCTTTTCTTCCGGTTGTTTAACGGCCTTGGCTTTAGTGACGACCGGCTCAGCCGATTTGGGATCCGGCTTTTTTTCCGGGTGTTCAGCGGTCTTGGCTTTGGTGACGTCCGGCTCAGCCGGTTTGGGATCCGGCTTTTTTTCCGGTTGTTCAGCGGCCTTGGCTTTAGTGACGACCGGCTCAGCCGGTTTGGGATCCGGCTTTTTTTCCGGGTGTTCAGCGGTCTTGGCGTCAGTGACGACCGGCTCAGCTGATTTGATCTCCGCCTCGGCAGTTTTCTCGAAAGCCGGCTGCGGCGTATCATCCACCTTGTCGGGGCTCTTGGTTTTCGCGCTATCATCCACTTTTTCGGCAATGGCTTCAACGCCCTGGGCCAGAGACTTAAGACCATCCGCCACCAATCTCAATAACTTTTGTACCTCCTTCATCAATTACCTCCTTCTCCAATTTTTAGGAACACTGCAATTAGTTGAGCCCCGTGCTATGCATAACTGTAAATGCAACAGGCCGGCGCTGATTTCGCTGAACTTTTAAATCTCTTTTACGACTTTGTCAATTAAAGATCAGCGGCAATGGAAGCTGGCCTTTCTTGCCAACGGGAATTTTTGGAACCTGGAAATTCGATATCGAGATTCCCAGCAACCTGACTTTTTTGTCGCCGGCTTCGGTCTTAGACAACAAGGCCTTTATATTTTTCATGATTACAGAGGCCGTGACAGCCGGCTCATCAACGGTGATGCTGCGGGTGACGCGTTTAAAATCAAAATATCTGATTTTCAGTGTGATGGTGCGGCCTTTAGCATCATGCCGGATTAAATATTCTTCTAACTTAAGGGCGATGTTTTCCAGTATTTCCAGCATTTGATCCTTGTCGTCGATGTCCTCGCGCAGCGTGGTTTCCTTACCGATCGATTTTCTTATCCGGTTGGGTTCGACGGGTCGATCATCATGGCCGTGGGCGATATCGTAAAAATAGCTTCCCGACTTGCCGAAGATTTGAATTAATTTTTCCTTTTCGAACTTTTTGAGGTCGGCACCGGTCTTAATGCCGAACCCAATCATTTTTTCTTCAGTCACCCTTCCGACGCCGAAAAATTTCCTGATCGGCAGACCGTCGATGAAGTGGGCGGCCATGGCGGGAGTAACCACGGTAATTCCATCCGGCTTATTTATGTCCGAGGCCACCTTGGCCAGAAATTTATTAAACGACACCCCGGCAGATGCGGTCAGACCTCCGGTGCGAGAAAAAATTTGTTTTTTGATCTCCTTTGCAATCAGGGTGGCTGAAGCCATCTTTTTGAAATTCTCGGTGACGTCCAGGAAGGCTTCATCAAGGGACAGGGGCTCAACAAGATATGTATATTCATGAAATATTTCTCGTATCTCGGATGAAACCGCCTTATAAACGTCAAATCTCGGACGAATAAAGATCGCGTCGGGGCATAGCTTGTAGGCCGTCGATGAGGCCATGGCCGAGTGGATTCCGAATTTACGGGCTTCATAGGAGCAGGCCGCAACCACCCCGCGATGGTTTGGATCACCTCCAACGATTACCGGTTTTCCAACAAGTTCCGGAGCGTCCCTCTGCTCAACGGAGGCATAGAAGGCATCCATGTCGATGTGGATTATTTTGCGGGTAAGCCGCATGCGGCACTTCGTGCAATCTTTTTTGACATAATCTTGTCATCAACCAGTAAAGAATCTGAGCCCATTTTGTCGCAGAAAACCTGGTCCTTTGGGCCGGTCGTCGATCCCGTGTTCTTTACGGGGGTCAGAGACAATCGGCTGTGCCATGAATCCTGCTGCCGGCGGGAGCGGAATGATGGAATACTGGAAATTTGGAATGCTGGGTTTAGTGGAATGGGATCTATTTTTATAGGGATAGTATGGAGCAGTTTATAAAATCAGACCGTCATCCGCTTTCGATTCCCAATATTCCACTATTCCACCATTCCATTATTCCATTCGGAGTCTAAGCTGAAATCCACTCCTCTGGGGTGAAATCAAAGCCGGGCCCTCCGGCCCCCCGGGATCATCCGAAGCCCATCGGGCTTTCGACCGGTGCTATCCTGCCATAGCAATAGGTTTATGTCAATTGTGGAAGCGGACAGACCGGTGCAAAGTCAGAAAGGATCCCTACCGGCTGTATGGTAGACGATTGCCGGTGCGGATCGCATCTCATCAAAATCCTGTAGTTCGGTGATTTTGTCCATTGGATTTTTTTGAATTTCGAGTTCGGATTATCGAAGAAGAGGAGGTCGGGGATTATCGCAGTATTGAGCGGAACTGTTAAGCAGGCAGTTACCCCCGGCTCAAATCCTTTCTCAAAATATCGATTGCTTTGGCCGCAAATCCCACAAGGGTAATTGCGACTGACGAAGCAACAGCCAGTATCAGTAAATCCAGTCCTATCATTGTACTCACCCTTTTTTCGCCCATTTTTTTTCGTTAACGTCAATACTGAATTATAAAACGTCAAGTTGAATTAAGTCAAATTTTAAATGAAGTCCTCGATTTGCACCTGACCCGGGATGTTCCGAATCCGGCGCAACTAATCCCGGATATTCCCCGGGAGCTGCAACGCTTCATTACAGGATGCACTCGCTGCGATCCGGATGCGCGCTACCGGGATGTGAATCAGGCCTTGGCGGTCCTTCAACCGCTGGTGCAGGATATACGGTTGCCGACCGAAGACCCGGGGATCGAAGATCCAAAAACGACCGCCCTCTATTTGAGGTTCACCGACCAGAATCAACAGGATCTTGCACGCCTGGTGGATGCTTTCAAATCAAAGACCGCGGAATTCGGCGTGAAAGTCGATTTTCCTGATGAGCACACCTTTATTTATTTAATTAAAGCATGTTGAATATCTTTATTGCAATTTTTAATATAATGGTATAGGGTCCTGACCATGGGCACCAAAAAGGTATTTTCAACAAGCATAGAGTTAGCCTGCATCAAGGAATTAAAGCACCTTGCAGTTGATACGGACAAGTCCCTGGGCCGGTTGCTGGAAGAGGCCATTCGGGATCTTGTTGAAAAATATAGGAAAAAAATGCAAAACGAAGACCTATAACTCTCCTGTGAAACTACATTTAAAGCGAATCACGCTAAAGACGTGACCTAAAGCCCGCAGAATTTTAAAAATCCCCCCAGCCCCCTTTAGAAAAGGGGGAGTTCCAAAAGGAATTAGTCTATTTTATTTCACCCCCACCCGGCCTCCCCGGCTCGGCTGAGCTTGTCGCAGCCAATCAAGGGGGGGAGCTCAACTTCCCTCCGCCCCGAAAAGATCTCGGGATCGTAGACCCGCGGGAGGGATTGAGGGAGGGGGATCAAGAATAGACATTTTCAGGGGAGGTTTCGTGCAAACCGATGAGATTTGAAAATTCCGAACATTTCGCACCATGTCGGACCGCGATCCAAAAGCCCGGAATTGCCGGTCCGTTGGGATTCCACAAATTCGCAGTCTAAAATGCAAAATCGAAAGGTCAGTAAGAAATCAGTATTTCGCGGTTGAGATGCTTGTCTTTTAGAACTTTACGCTCACCATTGGACAGAATGAAGCCTCCGGGATGATGCACCCCGAATCCGCTAATGTAAGTCGTACCGGCCTTATGGCCTTTGCCGTTTAACCCGGCAATGAGAATTGAGCATGCAAAGCCGGAAGCCAGGCCCAGTAAAGTGCAAGTCAGCGCAACGATTATCAGGAAACCGAGGTCAGTGGAAATGTGGAAATAGAAAAATAGCGAGGAAATTGCCAGCCCGGCGATGCCCCCGGCCCAGGGATTTTTTGCTCCGGCCAAAGCGCCAAGCAGCAATGCCAGGAAAATGATCGTAGAAAGGCACATGATAGTTTCTCCTTTCCGCTGGTTATGGGATCAGTATGACTGATTCCCATACCCAAAGTCAAGTGCCAAACTACCACGTTGTGGATTTTATACTCAAAATTTGCCGTCATACGAGCGACGCAGCGCGACAAATGTCGAATGTCGATTGACGAATGTCGAATTAAGGAATTCTTTCCATTTTATTTTTTATAAAGAAATGAGCGACACGCGGCGCAAGCGATTCCACCATTCGTCAATCGACATTCGTCATTCGTCATTTCTTTCATAAGAGCAAATCTGCCACATGCCCAACACCCGATCCCGTTTAAATCTGTAGAAGACAGCCGCTATTTTCAGACTGCTCTGCCGGCATTATTCAAAAATCCTTTGACCGCCGCGGGCAGGTCGGCCGGCAGCACAACCACTTTGGCGTTTTGTGATGCCGACATATCCCGCACGGCCTCGATATACTTCTCGCCGAGCAGATACATGACCGGCAATTCATTTTCCTGGATGGCCTGAGTCACTTTCTGGATGGCTCGTTGACTGGCTTCAGCCAACACCACCTGGGCCTGGGCGTCGCGTTTGGAGGCCTCCAGGCGGCCGTCGGCTTCGAGTATGGCAGCGGCCTTTTCGCCTTCGGCGCTGGTCACCGTGGCCCGGCGCTGTCTTTCGGCAGCGGCCTGCTCTTCCATGGCTTTTTGCATGGTTTCGGAAGGGTTGATGTCCTGAATTTCGACGGTTTTAAGGGTAATTCCCCAATCGGCGATGTCATCCGAAATGGAGTCTTTTAATTTGGCCTTGATTTGTTCCCTGGATGACAGGGCATCGTCCAGATCCATTTCACCGACGATCGAACGCAAAGAGGTTTGGACCAGGGTTTGAATGGCAATCCGATAGTCCTCAACGCCATAAACCGATTTTTCGGGAGAAATGATGTTAATGTAGGCGACGGCGTTGGCAATGATGACGGCATTATCCCGCGTGATTACATCCTGCGACGGAATATCCAGCACGATGTCTTTGGTGGTTACCTTGTAGGCAACCCGGTCGATGTAGGGCAGAATAATATTCAGACCGGGTCCCAGGGTTTTGTGATACTTGCCGAGCCGTTGTACGACATGCTTGAATCCCTGGGGTACGATGCGCACTCCCAGAGAAATTGTCAGCAGAACCAGAACGACAAACACAGCGACGACAACCATGCCTTCCATATAAGTACTCCTCCTCAGATCTTTAAATCAGCGTTTTTCGACAATCAGGGTGTTCCCGGAAATATCCTTGACAAATACCCGGTCTCCGGAACCCACCTCCTGCTCGCAAATAAAGGGCCATTCATCGGTGCCGAGCAGCGGGGTGGCGAAACGGACCTTGCCGCGTTGCCCCTCTTCCGGGATTTTGATGACCTGGCCGCTTTCACCCAGGATTGCCTCGCGGCTAATTCCGGCCTTGGTGCGATCGGTCATCAGCGGTTTAAAGAATTTAAACCAGAAAGCAGTAAACGCAATCGATGCGATGGCCCAGACAAACAATTGCCAACTGACGGTCAGCTCCGGCAGCAGCCAGAGGATCAGGGCGACAATAAGGGCGCCCAGTCCAAACCAGAATATGGTGAAACTCGGTATAAACATTTCGGCAATAATGAGCAGCATGCCAAATACCAGCCAGTGCCAGTAGAGAACCTTAAATTCCATTCAATCCAATCTCCAGTTAGGAATCGTTAATGATCAAAGGTTAATGGTGCCGGAATATGGCTACCATTTACCTCAAGTCAGTAAAAATCAATTTGGAGTTATTGGTTATTCGTTATTTGTTATTGGTTTGAAAGGAATCAGATCGATTTTGCTGTGTCACTGATGATAGAAATTAAAAAACAGATTACGAGCCTTTTCGATTTATAAATCCGCCGGGGCGGAATAACGATTAACAAATAACCAATAACGCCTGATTGAGCATCTTTTGCTCAATCAGGCTACCTGTTAATTATGGATGAAATTCCAACAAAGGTAAAGCGATTATTGGTGAAGGGAATCCGGCTGTCCGATCCGCTCCACCGGCTGTCTTGGCTTTATATCCCCGAGTCTTTAGCTCTGAGATCAGGGTATTTCGGTGATCACCTTGGAACCCGACAATATTCTCTTGCAATCTAATTTTATCTCTACTATAGCAATTTCCTAGCTGCATTTATTTACAGCCTGCTTCAACTCATATCAAATGCAGCGATACAATCCCATCCAGCAGCATTAGATTTACGGGCCAAATTCAGGTAGAAGAAAATACTGTTCCGCACCGGCAGTCGAGAAAGGCAAATCGACAGAGGGACAGGAAGGAAGGATATAGATTCCATGGCTCAACCCGAACCCGCACTGAAAGTTGAAGACATTCATAAAAGCTTCGGATCTATCAAGGTATTGAGGGGCATATCGTTGGAAGCCCACGACAGGAATGTAATCTCCATCCTTGGCAGCAGCGGCTCAGGCAAGAGCACGCTGCTGCGATGTATCAATCTTTTAGAAACTCCCACCTCCGGCAAAGTCTATGTGCGTGGCGAGCTCATCAAAATGAATGAAAAGCGCACCGGCGAGCGCGTTGCCGAAGACCGGAAACAGGTGGAGCGTATTCGGTCAAAACTGGCAATGGTTTTCCAGCAATTCAATCTTTGGGCGCATATGACCGTATTGCAAAATGTTACGGAGGCCCCCGTTCAGGTGTTAAAAATACCCAAAGCGGAAGCCAAAGACAAGGCCGAAGCCATACTGCAAAGGGTCGGGATGCAGGACCATAAAAACTACTACCCGTCGCAACTGTCCGGCGGTCAGCAGCAGCGAGCAGCAATCGCGAGGGCGCTGGCCATGGAGCCGGATATGTTAATGTTCGATGAACCGACTTCGGCGCTTGACCCGGAGCTCGTCGGCGAGGTACTGCGGGTGATGCAGAGCCTGGCTGAGGAAGGGCGGACCATGCTGGTCGTTACCCACGAGATGGGATTTGCACGTGAAGTTTCCAGCCGGGTGATTTTCTTACACGAAGGGCTGGTTGAGGAAGATGGCGCACCGGAGAAGGTTTTCGAAAACCCCGAATCGGAGCGCTTTGAGCAGTTTCTGAGCGGCGCCTTGAAATAAATAGGTTTCTTAGCGGCCGTTACTGAGGGGTTGCGATGGTTGGGCATCGGATCCGCAAATCCCCTTCAGGTCACCCTGGACCCAAGCCGCTTCTGCCCAATCGAAAAAACGTCGCACCAGCAAAGCACGTCGAAAAATGAAAAACCTGAAAATAATATTGCTCGCACTGGCTATCGCCGCAGCGCTTGTTTTCCAGGTTGTCGCCGGGGAGTGGAAGAAGATCAGAATTGCAACCGAAGGCGCTTACCCACCCTGGAATTACATGGACGACTCGGGCAATCTTGTGGGGTTCGAGATCGATTTGGCTAAAGAACTTTGCAAGCGCATGAGCGCCGAGTGTGAAGTCGTCACCCAGAAATGGCGCAGCATCATCAAGGGACTGAACAGCGGGAAATATGATGCGATCATGGCTGCCATGTCGATCACGGAAGATCGCCGGAAGTTGGTCAGTTTCTCGCGCAATTATGCCGGTACGCCCAATGTATTCGTGGTGCGTAAAGATCATCCGCTTGCCGAACTACGATTCGAAGTAAAACAATTGAGCTTAACGGATATCAGTCCTGCCGAGCAATCCGCGCTGGATGCAGTCATCAAAAAATTCAGCGGTAAAGTAATTGGGGTTCAGGTTGCCACAACCCATGCAAAGTTTGCGGATCAGTATATGGGAGACCAGGCTGAAATTCGGATCTATGATTTTCAGCACACCATCGATCTTGAATTGTACCAAGGTCGCTTGGACGCGGTAATCGGGGATTTTGCCTACTGGCGGCCATTGATAAACTCCGAGCAGGGCAAGCACTATCAGATCGTCGGCCCTCACATGACCGGTGGACCTTTTGGAGGGGGGGTCGGGGTAGCCGTTAGGCAAAAGGATGCCGGTCTGGCAGCCATGTTTTCCAGGGCTATCAATGATATGATCAATGACGGAACTCTAAAAGCCCTCGCCGTCGGCTGGTTTGGATACGACGCATCGGCTCAAAAATGAATTCGACTATCTACGAATTCATCAATCTTCAACCTTCATTTCCCCGGTAGAGCGGGATTTTGGGTGAATAGATTATGTCTTATGTTATCGATTACCTGCCTTTAATTCTGAGGGGAATGCTGCTGACCATAGAGGTCGCTTTATTGTCACTGATCATCGCGGTTTTGCTCGGAATGATCGGCGCGCTTGCCAAACTTTCCAAATCCCGCATCGCCCGGAGCGCAGCGGGCGTGTACACGACCATCATTCGTGGGATACCCGATCTGGTGCTCATGACCCTTATTTTCTTCGGCGGCCAAATCGTGGTGAACAATATCGGCGACAAGCTGGGCTGGGAGTACATCGATGTGAGTCCGTTTGTGGCCGGGGTCGGCACCATCGGCTTTATCTTCGGAGCCTATTTTGCCGAAACATTCCGGGGCGGAATACTCGCCGTGTCCAAGGGAGAAATCGAGGCCGGGTATGCCTTTGGCATGACCCCGCTGACGGTTTTTTTCCGCATCACCCTGCCGGCCATGGTGCGCCATGCCCTGCCGGGCTTCGGCAACAACTGGCTTGTGTTAACCAAGGCCACCGCCCTGATTTCGGTCATCGGGCTGCATGACATGGTATACAACGCCGGCCTGGCCGGCGGTTCTACCCGCAAGCCGTTTACCTTCTTTTGTGTCGTGGCATTTTTATATCTGATCATTACCGGTGTTTCAGATATCGGCCTCAGGTGGCTCGATAGACGTTACAGCGTGGGGGTGCGAAAGGCTTAAATCATACAGATATGGACTTCGAAGTCATCATAAACAATTTGCCGCTGTATTTTCAGGGGCTCCAGGTCACGGTTGTTCTGGTTGTTTCCTCCCTGGCCCTGGGGCTGTGCCTGGCATTGCCGATTGCCCTGCTGGCGACATCAAAAAAACCATGGCTGCGCCTGCCGCCCAAAGCATTCATTTATTTTTTCCGGGGTACACCGCTGATTGTCCAAATGTTCATGATTTACCACGGAATGGGACAATTTGATGCAATCCGCGAAAGCTTTCTATGGATCATATTCAAGGAAGCCTACGCCTGCGCCCTGATAGCCTTTGCCCTGAATACCGCCGGATACACGGCGGAAATCCTGCGGGGTACCATCGAGCAAACCAACTTTGGGGAAATCGAAGCGGCCAAGGCCTGCGGCATGCCACAAACGACCATTTACCGGCGCATTATATTGCCCAGTACTTTTCGACGCGCCCTGCCGGCCTACGGCAATGAAGTGATTTTCATGCTGCACGGCAGTGCCCTGGCGGGCATCATTACGATTGTCGATTTGTTCGGCGCCGCCAGAATAGTCAATTCAAGAAGTTTCGTACCGTTTGAATCATATATCACCGCCGGTATGTTTTACCTGGTGCTGACCTTTCTGATCGTGTTCGGATTCAAAAAACTCGAAAAGCACTGGCACGCCTACTTGCACCCGCGCAAAGAATGATGCTTGAAAAGAGAGTGAACGCAACTCCCACTGAGCTAGAGGCCTCAGGAAGCCCACTGGAAGCAGACGAAGATCACAAAAACAACTAATTAAATCCGAAATTCGGATTTCGTATTTTTCAAACGCCATTATTCTATAGCCGAATCAGTAGAAACCTTTGAGCCCCGCCACTAAAAAACGGTGATTTAATACCGTAATTAAAGGGTCAGCAGATCTTCCCCTTTGGCCTTGAGTGGAGTTTTTCCCGCGATTTTAGCCAATATGCGACCGGGTTTGGCAAAACGGTCTTTGTTGATCGAAAAAAGCAGACCCGCAGTGCCGCTGTGAACCGGCGTCACCCGCTTTTCCGAATCAGCCTCCAACGGATTAACGATTTCGGCAATGACTTCGCCTTTTGCGATGCGGTCGCCGGGTGCCTTTAAAAATGCCACCACGCCGGGCGCCGGCGCCTTTACCTGTTCCACGGCCCGCAAAGAAGTCGCTTCGTTTCGCAATGGCGGAAGTTCGGAAATATCTTCCCGCACGAGCCCCCGGCGACATAAAAATTTGAAGAAATTTTCAGCATCCTGCACCCCGTGTTCATGAGAGACATCGGCGATGCCCCGCAGCTCAACCGTGGCCGCGATACACGCGGGCGGTATCGGGTACTCCGGAAACTTTTCAGCCAACTGCCACCAGATCCGACTGCAAGCTTCGTCAAAGGGCGTGACCCCTGAATCCTCCGCCAAAAGTATGGCTTCCGCGCCCAGTTGGGCCGGCAAGTCCGCCGCAGCCGGCCACAGCGGGGTCCCCAAGTAGACGTGCATAACGGCCTCGAGGTCACAATGCAAATCCAGCACGATATCCGCATCATGGGCCAAAGAAAGCTGCCGATGTTTCAAGTACTCGACTTCATCCTTCGGTTCGAAGGATTGCAACACTTCGCCGGTGGCTTTGCGAATCACGGCAACGTTCTCTGCGGCATCATCACCAAGCCGGCCTTTAACCCGTTCCGCAACTTTGGCGGTAATGTCCAAGTGACGGCGATTAAAGTTGATGCTGTTGTAAAAATCAAATCGGCCCAGAAGCACTTCGTCTCGCCATTGGTTTAAACCGACCGGATTGGCTACGGGCAGCAGAATAATTTCCCCTGTGATTTTATCGGCAGCATCTGCCTGATCAAGCAAGTTGATCAGATGATGCATGACCATATAAGTCGGGGCTTCATCGGCATGCAGACCGGCCTGGATGAATGCTTTCGCTCCGCTGGATTGACGGCCGTACCGGATCACCGTCAAGGCCCGTTGATTTCCCAAACTGGCAGCAGGCAGCAAGTGCTGTTCGATTGATTTCGTGGTCATGATTGTATCTCTCTCCATGGTCCCGGGGTCTATGGTTGTTTCCTTCGGGGTTTGTTGGCGGCAATTGGCTGTGTCACCTTTCCAACGATAGATGGTTTCGATTAACTCATTTGCCGTTTCGTACTCGTCCTCGTGCTCGTGCTCGTCCTCGAAGCCTTTGAGCCGCTTTCAAATCCGAGGACGAGGACGATTTAAAATCCCTTTCTTGGGTTTAATATAGATGTTTCACACAAGCGGTGGTCTCCGGCTAAAGGACAGCCGGTCTGATCTGAAAAGATACTGTTGTGATTCGGTTTCGAAATCGGCGGTTGTTGGGTTTCGCATTTCATGACGACTCCGGAAAAATGTAGGTTGGGTAGAGTGTAACGAAACCCAACAAAGACCAGAGTTGGCTCAACCCAACCTACAATGGCAACGTAGCCTAAAATGAAATAACTTCCAGCTTTTGAAATGTAGTTTCAAACGAGCGTTGCCACTGGCCGCGAGCGTCCAGTCTGATCAAAGTAAAGAAACCTCCAAATGTAAATTTTAGATTTTGGAATGCGGATTTTGGATTTAAGGTATTCTGCCTGTCGTGAGTCTTTTATCGAACGGTCCATTTAAAACGATTTAGCGAAGCGATTCCACCATTCGTCATTTCATGAAGTTTCATAAGAGCGGCGGCCTCGATTCGGCTGAGCTCGTCGCAGGCCGGTTAAAGGACAGCCGGTCTGATCAAAGACAAGAAACTAATGAACGTCGAACATCGAACGTCCAACATCGAACATCGAATAATGTATTCTGTCCATTTTAAAACGAACGAGCGAAGCGATTCCATCATTCGTCATTCGTCATTTCAATGTAGTTACACACGAGCGCTGCCTCTGGCCAAAAAAACGGCCAGTCTGATCTAAGAAAATAAACAGTGCCAGATCAATACAAAATCAATTTCCGATGAACTTATTGGCCGTTTCGTCCTCGTCCTCGTCCTCGTACTCGTCCTCGAAGCCTTTGAGCCACTTTCAAACCCGAGGACGAGGACGAGCACGATATTAATACCCTGTCTTTGGGGTAATATAAATGTAGTTTAACAAGAGTAGTAAATCATCTGATCTAAAATAAACAATGGGGGAGTGTCTCTCCCCCATTGGCCGAATCGAGATCGTGTGGTTAAATGAATTATTAGCCGGTTAATCGCCGTATACGTTAAAATTGAAATATTTGTTCTGGATTCTTTCGTAAGTTCCATCGGAACGGATCTGTTCGATGGCCTTGTTGAACATTTCCACCAGGTCCGTATCCTTTTTGCGTATGGCAATGCCGGCACCCTCACCGAAATACTTTTTTTCCGTCAGATCGGGGCCAATGAACTGATAGCCCTGGCCTTCGGGTTTCTTGAGAAATCCTTCGGCCATCGCGACGCTGTCAGCCAACAGCATGTCGACCCGCCCGGCGGCGAGGTCCAAATAGGCCTCGTCCTGGGTGGCGTAACGCTTGATAACCGTGTCTTTAGCGCCGTTATCGGTAATGAAATTATCGTGAATGGTTGCCCGTTGGACACCGATCTTTTTACCCTGGGTGGCCTCTGCCACCTCGGCGCGCGTAAATTCCTTCATCGCCCCTTTTTTGCAGATGAATTTGGCGGGTGTCTGATAATATTTATTGGTAAAGGCAACCTTTTTTTTGCGCTCTTCGGTAATGGACATGGACGCGATGATGGCATCGTACTTTCTGGCCAGCAAGGCCGGAATAATGCCGTCCCAGTCCTGGGGGACCAGTTTTACTTCCACGCCCATAGCCTTGCCCAGTGCCCTGGCAATGTCGATGTCAAACCCTTCCAGCTTTCCGTCGGCAGTCGTATAGCTAAATGGCGGATATGCGCCTTCCACGCCGATGCGGACCTTTTTCCAATCTTTGGCCACGACGTTCCCGGCCGCCAATACGAGCGAAATCACAGCTAAGACAATCAGAATTTTTTTCATATACCCTCCTTTGTCGTGTCGGTGTGAATGGCCGGCGCACGTCGCGCCGGCGGAGTAAAAAGTTTCGAACCTACCACCAATAAAAAGACAATCCTAAGATTGCAAGAACTTTTGAAAAGTCTCAATATTAATCATATTTAGAATATGAAACACTTTAAAGAAAATGAATTTCATTGTCAAACTAAAATTGTAGCGGGATAAAGCTCGAGATGATGAGCACGCATCGCCGGAAGCTTAATGAACATTTGACGATCAAGGGCTAATTGTGATATTTAAATAATGTACACTCTGCCGGAAACGTCTCTCAGCCTGCTAGCTCATGTCCCCTGGAGGTGGTTTTAAGCACCCGCATTCCGTTCAGAAATACACCGGCGGATCAAACCGGATTTTGAAACTGCTGCCGTGGATTCCTTCCGGCCTCGTGCGAGAAAGTTGATTTCGGGTTCCCGGATTTGTCGCTTTAAAATTTTGCAAAGATCCAACAAGGGGGAGGTATCAACCATGTCCCGGATACCAAAATTATTCGTGAAATTGGCTATCATCGCCTCGCTGACAGTTATATCGGCCTTTCTCGTGGTTAGGCAGGATTCATGGGATAAAGCATGGCGGTTCGACGGGACGGAATTGGCCGCTGAAAATGCTGAACTCACCCACGAAAATGAACTGCTGGAACTCAAAATCGCCGACCTCGAAGAAGAGAATGCCAATTTAAAAAAATATCTGCTCGCCTATGAAACAAATTTAATTGCCCTGAGAGATGCCGCTGCAGGCTGCGGCCCGACTGAGCCGGGGCCGGCAGTCGAACTGCCGGAAGGCCTGCGCCGCGAGCCAATCGAAACGCGCCGGATATATCGCGATTTGCTGAGTGAAGCCATGCGCTGGAACCAGTATCAGCAGGAGCAATATAAGCATATTATAGACAGCACGGTTGAACCCCATATCGTCGAAGCGCAGACGCTATATTTGGAAAATGAGGACAACCGTGAATATTTTCTAGAATTGGAATATGCTTTGAAGCTTCACAGACGGCTGATCAGGGACGTTCGATTGTTTCACGATGAAATTCAATATCAGAAAGCGCAGCATCGGGACCAGATGCCCTATCAACTATTTGATTTAAAATTTAAATTGGCGCCTTTCGCTCGCGAGTCCGCTTTGGTCGACGCGCTGCAGCAGGCGATGAGCGCGATGAGTGCCGGGGTATATCAAACTGAAGCTGAAGAGGTTTTAGATCGAATCGGAGAAGAATTAACCAAGCCGATCCGGCTGCTTTACGAACAGCAGGAGGATACCACCGAATCTCCGGTTGCATCCAAATACAACTACAATTTGTACTCCGTTTACGGAAGAAAATTAATGGATTATTCTGAGACGCTCGCCCGGCAATCTTCGATCACATTGGGGCCTTCGGCGTTTGGGCAGTTGGATTATTTTAATCGTCGACTGTATGACAGTCTATATGATCTGTATCAACTCGGACAAGACGACGCCATCGACCCATCCAACCTGGATCTGGCCGAACTGGAAGAAGTTCTCGATGCAAAATTTTAGAGGAGCCCCGTCTGGAATAGTGGAATGGTGGAATAATGGAATATTGGGTATCGAAAGCGGACGACGTTCTGATTTTATAAATTGATCCGTGCCATCCTTGTAAAAATAGATCCCATTCAACTAGACCCAACATTCCAACCTTCCAGTATTCCATCATTCCGAGACAACTTACAGCAGGATTCACCGCACAGTCCATTGTATCTGCCCCCCGTCGATAGAATCAACGACTGGCACTGAGGACCACGTTTTCTGCGACAAAATTCACTTGGATTAAGAGGGTCGATTAGTTTTAGGGCGGATTAACTACCGCCATCATTCTATTCAAAAATTCAGCCGGATCGATAAAGTCAACCAGCCGCAAATCCGTGCGTTCCCGGCCTGCCTTATCCAAAAATACCACAGTTGGGACTCCTTTCACGCGGTACGCGTCCAGCAAACGATCATAATCTCGATTGTCATTTTGGGTTAAATCCACCTTGACCAGGATGAAATCGTCCCGAGAGAATTCGACGATATCCGGGTGATGGAATGTGACCTCATCCAACTCACGGCAGGGCGCACACCAGCTTGCATAAAAATCGATAATAACCGGTTTGTTGTTTTCGGACGCTTCGGCCATGAGGCGGGCCGAGTATGGGTGCCAGTTGACTGACGGCCCCTTGAACACCTGGTTTCCGATCAGAACCGTTGCCGTCACCAGACAAACCGTGCCGACCACGACCCTGACCCGGGGAAAGGTGCGAAAAGCGGCCGACGTTTTATCCAGCCAACCCAGATGGAAGCCGGCGGCCAGCGCGACCCCCGCCAGGATGTATTGCTGCATGGCCCATGGCAGGACGGACCGGACAAAATAGGCGGCCATGCCGATGAGTACCCACCCCATCAAACGGCGCACCCAGTTCATCCATTCACCGGATTTGGGCAGCTTTTCCAGCTGCCCGGAAAACATGGCCAACCCAAACAATGGGGTCCCCAGGCCCAGGCTCAGGGTGATAAATATGACAAAGCCGGCCAGGGGATCGCCCAGGGTTGCAACCCAGGTCAATAACCCCAGCACAAAAGGTCCGATACAGGGGGCAGCGACCACTCCCAGGGTGATGCCCATGAAAAATGATCCAAATAGTCCGGTGTAGGATTTGGCCGCCGCCTGGGTCAGCCGGAAGGGCAGCCTGAGCTCCCATAAGCCGAAAAGACTGGTGGCAAAGCCCGTCAAAACCAGCCCTATGGTAATCAGCACCAGGGGATGCTGCAGCAGAGCACCGATCAAGCCGCCGGTCAGGGCCGCGAAAACTCCCAGCAGGGAGTTGGTCAACGCCAGGCCTCCGATATAGCAGATACCGTGTCCGATCAGCGCCTGTTTGCCCCTGGTGTTCGTGCCGCCGAAATAGGACACCGTGATGGGAATCAGGGGATAAACACACGGGGTAAGGTTTAACGCCAGACCACCGGAAAATATTCCCAGCAGGGTCCACAGCAGGGCCCAGCCGGTCAAGGAGAGATTCTGGGCGGAAGAAGCTGGGGTTGATCCAGGTTCCAATTTTACATAATCAACCGGAAGCCCCCGGTCCTGCCATTGCGGGAATCCCTTCGGATATCGAAATACATTTTGATAGCCCAATTGGACGGCTACCCGAGCCGCAGAGTCGCTGCGGACTCATGCCAGGCCCGCTCAGTAGAAAACAATCGTTTTGTCCCCGGCCGGCCCCAGGGCCGCTGCCAAATCTGCTTTGCGCCGCCACCGCGCCCACCAGGTGGGCTCTATGGGAAAATTGTCGCTCCCGGCGATGTGCCCGGCGCGATGTTCCCACTCCTGACGGGTGTCAATCAGCAGGAGTCTCTCACGATCCGTCTGGTAGAGCTTCGCCAGTGTGGCGACATCGATCAGCCGGTAGCCGCCCCGGTCGGCTTCCTGTTGAACCTGCTCCATGTTCGATGTAACGATCGGCGCCGGCCTATGGATATACCATAGGATCGACAAGGCCGCTGACAGGGCGACAACCGGCAGCAGGAGGGTTCGCATCGTTTTCATCAATCTGCCCCCCCGGCCGCCGAAGTTGGCGATTCACCAACGGCGATCGAATGTCCCATTGCCAACCAATCCTGGATCCCCTCCTCCAGGCGGATGGCTTTAAAGCCTTTATCCCGCAGCATTTGGACGGCCTCGACCGCCAGGACACAGTATGGTCCCCGACAATACGCGACCACCTCCTGATCCATCGGCAGTTTGGATATTTTTTCTTTCAGCTGTCCCAGGGGAACGGACAGGGCTCCCGGAATGTGTCCGGCGCGATACTCATCGGGCGGACGCACATCCAGCACGGTGACGGCGCCGGCCCTGACGCGATTCAGCAAGTCATCGCGATCAACCGGTTCCATTCCCTGTTTTCCCTCCAGGAAACGGCGGCTGATCAACTCGACTTCGGCCAGACGGTTTTCGGCCAACACCCGCATGGATCGGAAAAACTGGCAGACCATCTGGTCTGCCAGCCGATATTTAACATACAGACCGTCTTTCTCCGCTTCGACCAGGCGCGCCCCTCGCAGGACCTGGAGATGCCGCGAGGCATTGGCCAGGGTCAGACCGGATTCCCGGGTCAGGGTTTCGACGGTTTTCTCACCCTGACACAGGAGATCGAGAAGCTCCAGGCGTTTGGGGCTTGATACCGCTTTGCCGATTCTTGCAAATTGCTCGTAAATGGCGTCTTTGAATTGTCTGCCGGGGGTTTTCATGATCAACCTTTCTATTAATCAATTTATTAATTGATTAATAGAATAATAAAGTAGTAATGTCAATGTTTATTTTGTCCCAGAAAAACCCGGTCCGCTGGGTCAGTCCTTGATCCCGTGTTCTTTGCGGGGGTCAAAAACCATCGGCTGAAAGGTTAAATCTGCTGCAAGCGGAAGCGGAATGATGGAATACTGGAATGTTGGAATGCTGGGTTTAGTGGAATGGGATCATATTTTATAACAATTGCATGGATCGGTTTATAAAATCAGACCGTCATCCGCTTTCGGTTCCCAATATTGACGGTTTCGTAAAAAGTCGGAATTAAGCATTTTTCTGGATTCCCGCCTTCGCGGGAAAGACAATAAGTGATTGAATATCAGCTTGATACAGATCGCGTCATACCCGCGAAGGCGGGTATCCAGGCGTTTCAATGACTGTCTGCGATTTCATCAATATTCCACTATTCCACTCGGAGTCTAAGGTAAACTCCGGCTCTCTGGGATGAAATCGAAGCCGGGCCCTCTGGGCTCGGATGCTTTATTGTTATCGTCGATCAGTTCGTCCTCGTACTCGTCCTCGAAATCGAAAACGGTTCAAAGGCATCGAGGACGAGCACGACGACGAGCACGATTCAATCATCCTGCTCAAAGAGCCGTTTTTTCCGGATCCAGTCTCAGAAAAAGCTCAGCAGCCGATCAACGTAGCCAATGCGGCCGATAGCTCATTTTTCAGATCGTTACCCGTGCGATATTTATCCCTATCCGCCCAATCAGCGCTGAGTTGATGCATCCAGTATACCGGTTCCGGCGGCGTTTCAGACCATCTGACTGCTGGCGCGTAAAAAAGATAAATATCCCAGGCTACATATCCGTTCCAGCCCACGCTGTCGGCAATGGACCGGCCGGCGATTTTATGGCGATCGTAATAATGCTTGATCCGATGGTCATTGATGTTCCTGACACTCGGAATGGCCGCCTCGATCGTATCGTTTTCAAGGATCGGAATCCAGACCATGGATCCGCTGATATCCGCCTTGGGATATTGGTTAAACACATTCTCATGCACCGCCCGCGCACCCTGGTCGCGTCACAAGGGACAGGTGGGCGAGAGCAGCGCCAAGAACCGAACTATGTTGCGCTCCGAATTAAAACGATTTTTAAGGGGATCGAGGGTGTTATCCAGGACAACCATACCCTCTGATGGGTATTCCAACATCATTATCTGCACCGATTGGAATTTCAAGTTTTCAATCAAACGGCCTCAGGGCGGGTTTGCCCCCGATAGTCGCCAGCACCTGACGAACATCACCGAGGCATCATTGGCCTTTGGGATTTTTGACGGCACACTGGCAGCCGCCGAGTTTTTTTTCCCTTTGGATCTTTGCCATTATGGCGGATCGACCATTTATCCGATAATCCCGCAGAAAATCATCATCCGTGTAACCAAAACAGTAGCATATTAAATTATCCACAATATTCATTCCCTTGTCATTGGCTCGGGGGGGCTTTGGGTGTTTTTTCGCCTATTTTCGCAGTATTCCCCGGGCCAGGTTTCGGCTTTAACTCTTCTCATAATTAAAACCATTTTAACTCCAATTAAATATAAATCCAACGAACCGTTTGTATATATCCAGATCACCGGTTAAACAAGTATTTCCCGTCTGGTTCTGCAATTTTCACTTAGCCGAAGTTGGTGAGACAGGCAGATTTCAAGGTCCGGTGATGGTCCACCGGCAACTCCACCGCGAATATTTTCAGGCCTATTTATTTTGATGTTGCCAACAGACTGTTAAAAATGTATCACGAAAGTTGCTGTACATCCTTAATACTGTCTACTGCTAGCGAAAGCTGACCCAACGGCCCGAATTTTAAGACTAGAATAAACCCATTTACTTTGATTTTCCAACACAGCAGACCATCTGGATCTGAACCAAAAGTCCGTAGCGGAGATATTGTTAAATGAGCAGTATTGAGACGCATAATCTTGTCAAAGAGTGGGGAAAGGTCCGCGCCGTTGATGGTGTTTCATTCCAAGTTACCCAGGGAACCCTGACGGTTTTGCTGGGTCCCTCCGGCTGCGGCAAATCTACGATTCTGCGCATGATTGCCGGCTTGGAGGACGTAACCAGCGGACAAATTAACATCGGCGGCAAGGACGTTACTCGCATGGATGCCGCAAAGCGGGGTGTGTCGATGGTATTTCAGTCTTACGCCCTGTTCCCGCATTTAAATGTTCGCGAAAATATTCTATTTGGCCTGAAAGTTCGAGGCGTGAGTGCGACCGAAAGGCGGAAGCGCCTGGGCGACGTGGCCAAAATGGTTGGGCTCGAAGGGCTGCTGCAACGAAAGCCGGCCAATCTCTCGGGCGGCCAGCGCCAACGGGTGGCATTGGCACGGTCTATCGTATCCCAACAGCCGGTTTGCCTGATGGATGAACCCCTATCGAATCTGGATGCCAAACTGCGCAACGAAATGCGTGACGAAATTCGCGCCCTACAGCAAAAGCTCGGCCTGACCATGATTTATGTAACCCACGATCAAATCGAGGCTATGACCATGGCCGATCAGGTCGTATTGCTGCAAAACGGTCGCATTGAACAGATCGGGGCACCTTACGAGCTATACGAAGAGCCCGTTTCTGCATTTGCGGCCCATTTTATTGGATCGCCTCCCATGAATCTCATCCGCCTGGATCAGGTTGCCGACAGGGCGGCCCTGGCTGCAGCCGGCGGCCAGGTACCGCTGCCGGAAGGCAGTCGGAATTGGTCCATCGGCATTCGGCCTGAAGCGATTAATATAAGCGAACAGGGCATATCTTCCCAGGTTGAAGCGATCGATTTCCTGGGATCTGAAACGATTATCCGACTTGCCTTGGACGGCCAGAGCCTGCTGGCTAAAATAAATGGAAGAGCCAAAGTCGCCCCCGGTGACCTGATTACGATTAGTTGGTCACCGGAGGCGACTCACTGGTTCAATGAAAAAGGCGTAAGGGAGGACAATTAATCCCATCGTGCATTTTTTATGGCAGCATTTTGTAAAAAAATGAGGGCTTCAAGTCTCATTATCCGGCCCCTCAGTATTAAGAAATTTCAAATAACAAAATACAAATACCAAACAAATCACAATAACCAAAATTCAAAATTCCAATCAATGATGAATTCGTAAAAAGCCGAATTCATCATGTGTTTGGTGTTTCGTGTTTGGTATTTGGTAAAAAACTTTGCACATCATATCAAGATGTTATACCACTAAACACTAAACACCAAATACTAAACACTCTCGTAAACAGGTCATTCTTCGCCTTTTACGAGACTGTCAATCAAAAGATTTTTAATTCTATTTGGGATTTGGATATTGAAATTTGTAATTTGTTTGTAAATTGGTGCTTGTAAGTTGTTATTTCCGGTATCTCCGGTATGGGACCTTATGAGCCGGAATCAGGAGGTGGTTCCGTGCTCAGCAAAACGATAACTAAAAAAAATGGAGGTGAAAAATGACTGGTAAACTAAAAATCTTACTGATGATCATCGCCCTTTTAGCCTGCCTGGTCGCAACACCGATGGCGGGCGCCGGGACAGAATTGACCATGTACTATCCGGTTGCGGTTGGGGGTCCTTTGACCAAAATTGTGGATGGCCTGGTTGTAGATTTTATGAAGGAGAATCCGGATATCAAGGTCAACGCCATATACGCCGGCAACTACAACGATGCCCGGATTAAAGCCCTGGCAGCGTTGAGAAGCGGCAAGCCGGCCCAGCTTTCAGTCATGTTTTCCATCGATATTTACGAATTAATCGAGCAGGATGCGATCATCGCCTTTGATGATATCGTCGAAACTGCGGAAGAACGGGCCTGGCTGGACTCATTCTACCCAACCCTCATGGAAAACGGCCGGACCGCCGGCAAGACCTGGGGCATTCCCTTTCAACGCTCGACCATTGTCATGTACTACAACAAGGATGCTTTCCGGGCCGCCGGCGTCGACCCGGACAAACCGCCCGAGACCTGGGCTGAGCTGGTGGCCATCGGCCAAAAACTTACTAAGGCCGATGGATCCCAATGGGGCGCGATGATTCCGTCAACCGGTTATCCTTATTGGATGTTCGGAGCGTTGACCATGCAAAACGGTCAGGTATTGATGAATGATGCCGGCAACGAAACTTACTTCGATAACTCCGCCGTCATCGGCGCTTTGCAATTCTGGCGCGATTTAGGCAACAAACACAAGATCATGCCGGCGGGCACCATTGAATGGGGCACACTGCGCCAAAATTTTCTTGAGGGAAAAACCGCAATCATGTGGCATTCGACCGGAAATCTGACAATTGTCAAAAAGAAGGCCAAATTCGATTTCGGCGTTGCCATGCTGCCGGCCAGTAAACGGCGCGGGACCCCGACCGGGGGCGGCAACTTCTATATTTTTAAAAAGACGTCTGCAGCCGAACGCAAGGCGGCCATGCGGCTGATCAAGTTTATGACCAGCCCCGAGCGCTCAGCCGAATGGTCCATGAAGACCGGTTACATGGGCATCAGCCCGGCGGCATATGAAACCAACAAATTGAAAGAATATGTCAAAGGCTTCCCGTACGCTGCAGTGGCCCGTGATCAGCTTCAATATGCGACGGCCGAGTTGTCGACCTATCAGACCGGGCGGATTCGCAAGGCCCTGGACGATGCCATTCAAGCCGCTTTAACCGGTGCCAAATCTCCGGTAGCTGCCCTGAAAGAGGCCCAGTCCCTGTCCGAAAGACTGTTGAAGCAATATCGCTAGGCGCTAATGAAACTGAAGGTTTCAGGTGTCAGGGTTCAGGTGTCAGGATAAAACGCGCCTTAACCGGTACCCTAAAATCGTTCAGTTTTGTAGGTTGGGTTGAAATTACGCCGGACTTTGTTGGGTTTCGTTACACTCAACCCAACCTACAATACTACGTCTATATTAACCCCAAAACAGGGTATTCCAATCGTGCTCGTCGTCGTATTCGTCCTGGTACTCGATACTGACGGGCTCAAAAGCTTCGAGGACGAGCACGAGCACGAGGACGAGGACGAGGACGAAACGGCCAATGAGTTCATAGGCAACTGCGTAAGTTTGACGCAGTTTCTTTTCCGATCATACTGGCAACTCGCGGCCAGATGCGGCACTCACATGAAGCATTTCTTTAAAAGATAACAGGACCAATCCCGCTGAAAGCGGGATTGATCCTGTCAAAAAAATTAGTGCGATGCCAAGCAATATCATGCGACATGTATACGGCTGGTTACTGCTGACGCCGGCGGCGATTTTACTAATCGCCTTTACCCATTATCCAACCATCGCAACCGTATTTGACAGCCTTTTTTCCAAGGGCACGGTCATTCGGCCCTCCCGTTTCGTGGGATTGGCCAACTATGAGATGCTGGTTGAGGATCCCATTTTCTGGAAGGTTCTCACCAACAATGCCTGGTTCGCCCTGGGCACGATCCCGACCTCCATTATTCTGGCCATCGCTATGGCGCTCCTGGTTAACCGGGCCATCCCAGGGCGCTCACTGGTTCGCATGGCCTATTTTACGCCGACCATTTTGCCGATGATCGCCGTTGCCAATATCTGGCTGTTTTTCTATACACCGGACATCGGCCTGATTGACCAGGTGGCCGGCTTGTTCGGGATCGGCGGCCATAATTGGCTGGGAAGCCCATCAACGGTATTGCCGGCCATAATTGTCATGACGATCTGGAAGGAAGCCGGGTTTTTCATGATCTTCTATCTGGCCGCACTGCAGAACATTTCGCCGGAATTGGCGGAAGCCGCCCGGCTGGAGGGTGCCACACGCTGGTATTATTTCCGCCGGGTCCTGTTTCCGCTGCTGATGCCGACAACCCTGTTTGTGATGATCAACGCGGTGCTCAACTCTTTTAAACTGGTGGATCATTTATTCGTGCTGACCAAGGGCGGTCCCGACAATGCCAGCAACCTGCTGCTCTATTACATATTCGAAAGCGCTTTCTCCTATTTTGACACCAACTATGCGGCGACCCTCACGGTCATTTTGCTGGTCCTTTTGGCCCTGATGGCGCTGATGCAGTTTTATGTCCTGGATAAACGGGTCCATTATCGATGAAAACACGGTATTTACCATTTTATAATTTTCACAATATTCTGGAGACGGCCGCCGCCTGGTTTTTGGCCCTGTTCTGGATTGCGCCCCTGGCATATGCCTTCTGGGCGGCCTTTCACCCCAGTGAATACGCCGTACACTTCGACCTTTTCGCACCACTCACCTTGGATAATATACGCGAAGCTTTGTCCCAGGCTCCGTTTGTGCGTTATGCCGTCAACACGTTCATCCTGGTCACGACAATTCTACTGGCGCAGCTGGTGCTTTGCACCCTGGCCGCCTATGCCTTTGCACGTTATCAGTTTTTCGGCAGCAACATCGCATTTGGCCTGGTTTTGGTTCAGCTGATGATTACCCCGGAAATCCTGATCGTCGAAAACTACGGTACCCTGGCCCGCTTCGAACTCATCGACACCATTGTCGGTATCGGTCTGCCTTACATGGCCAGCGCCTTTGGCATTTTCCTGCTGCGCCAGGCCTTTAAGTCAACACCCAAGGAACTCGAAGAAGCCGCCCGCCTTGAAGGCTGCGGGGTCTTCGGCGTGTTGTGGCGGGTTTATGTGCCCTTGGCGCGTCCGACTTATATCGCCTACGCCCTGGTTTCGGTCAGCCACCACTGGAACAATTTTCTGTGGCCCCTGGTGGTGACCAACTCGGTGGAGACCCGCCCGTTGACGGTGGGACTCGGCATATTCGGCGCGCCGGAATCAGGCGTTGATTGGTCGATCATTTCCGCAGCGACATTGATGTCGGTCGCCCCGCTCCTAATCGCCTTTTTACTGTTTCAAAAGCAATTCGTGCAGTCCTTTATGCATGCCGGCATAAAGTAAAAATCTGGAGAAACGTGCCGTGGATTCCGTAGGACCGACACCTGACTGTACCTTTAAAAATTCTGAACTGAATCTGGCCGAAGAATATGTTCATTACACGAACCATCATATTTTTTTGACCGGAAAAGCCGGCACCGGTAAAACCACCTTTCTGCAAAAGCTGCAAAAAAATACCGCCAAACGGATGATCATCACCGCCCCGACCGGGGTGGCGGCCATCAATGCCGGCGGCGTTACCCTCCACTCTTTTTTCCAGTTGCCCTTTGGCCCGTTTATCCCGGGCAGTGAGGCCAGTGAACAGAATCGCAAGCGCTTTTTCAGATTCAGCCGGGAAAAAAAGCGGATTATTAAAAGCCTCGATTTGCTGGTGATCGATGAGATCAGCATGGTGCGGGCCGACCTGCTGGATTCGGTGGATGCCGTCCTGCGCCGCCACCGCCGCAACGCCCAGCCATTTGGAGGGGTACAGCTGCTTATGATCGGGGATCTGCACCAGCTTCCCCCGGTGGCAAAGCAGGATGAATGGCAGCTGTTAAAGCAAAATTATGAGTCGGTATATTTTTTCAGCAGCCATGCCCTGGATCCGGCCCAGCTGGTTACCATTGAGTTACAGCACATCTACCGTCAGACTGATGCGCGGTTTATAAATTTACTGAATCGGGTACGGGAAAACCGGTTGGATAAAGCCTCCATCAGGGCCCTAAATCAGCGCCATGTTGAAAATTTCACTCCGGAAAAAGAACAGGGATTTATAACCCTAACCACGCACAACCGCAATGCCGACCGCACCAACCAAAGCAGGCTTGCGGCATTGGGGGGCCAAGAATATTGTTTTGAAGCCGAGATTACAGGAGAATTTCCCGCGCACAACTATCCGGCCCCGAGCACTTTGGTGCTCAAAGCAGGGGCCCAGGTCATGTTTTTGCGCAATGACGCATCCATTGAAAAGCGTTATTACAACGGTAAAATCGGTAAAATCAAAACCATTGCCGACCGGCGAATCTGCGTTGCCTGCCCGGGGGAACCCGAAGATATTATGGTGGAAGCTTTGGAGTGGGAAAACATCAAATATAAGGTAAGCGAAGATGATAAGGAAATCGAAGAAGAAATAATCGGCACCTTCAAACAATTTCCCTTGAAGCTGGCCTGGGCTATCACCATCCACAAAAGCCAGGGTCTGACCTTTGACAAGGCCGTCATCGATGCCGCCGCCGCTTTTGCCCATGGCCAGGTGTACGTCGCGTTAAGCCGATGCAAAACGCTCGAGGGCATGGTGCTCAGCTCAACGATCCCCTCCCGTGGCATTGCAACCGACGAGTCGGTACTGAACTTTATTGCCAAGGCCAGGCAGAATATGCCCTCTAAAAAGGGTCTACAGACCGCCAAGATATGCTACCAGCAGCAATTGCTGCTAGAGTGTTTTGGTTTTCAATTGCTGCATAGCCGCCTCAACTATCTGGTACGGCTTCTGGCGGGCAATGCCGGTCTGGTTCAGATTTCGGGTGTGTCTGATATTGCCCGGCTGCGGGAGCTGGCCGCCAAGCAGATTTTTACGGTCGGTGAAAAATTTCAACGGCAATTGCAGACCATTTTTGAAAAACAGGACCTGCCCGAGGCCGATGCCTATATCCTGGAAAGGATCGGCAAAGCATCCGGCTGGTTTCAGGATAATTTCTCCCTGATTTTCGATGATCTGGTGCACAAGTTCCGGCTTGAAACAGACAACAAGGAAATCGAAAAAAAAATCGGCAACGCCCTGAATAATCTCAAGCAGGAAATCCTCGTAAAACTGGCCGGGATAAAATCCTGCGAAAACGGGTTTTCTCCACCCCAATACCTTCGTGCCATATCAAAGGCCGAAGTCGCCTTTATCCCGGGCAAGGTCAAAAAACCCCGGATCCGAGATTACGGCGAATCCGACGTTCAACATCCGGAATTGTTTCAAACCTTAAAAGGCTGGCGCTCACGGTTGGCCCAAGAACAGAGCTTGGCCCAATTCCAGATACTCCATCAGCGGGTATTGATCCAGATAGTTGCTAATTTGCCTAAGAGCAAAAACCAGCTAAAGAAGATCAAAGGGGTGGGCAAGATAACCCTTAAAAAATATGGTGATGATATTCTGGCATTGGTGGCTGATTATCGGAAAAAAAAGCGAATTTAACGTATTGCAGCAGCCTTCTTTCAGCTGGGTCATGTTAAAAAGGGCAAACAGCCCTCAGTAAAGAATCCGAACCCAGAGGACCCGTCTTCGCCAAGCTACGCCGCGGCAGGCCCGGCTCTGATTTCGCCCCGGAGGGGCGGCGTTTACCTTAGACTCCGAATGGAATAATGGAATGGTGGGACAATAGAATATTGGGAATCGAAAGCGGATGGCGCTCTGTTTTTATGAACTGATCCGGGCCATCCTTATAAGTGAATGGGTACCATTCCACTAAACCCAGCATTCCAACATTCCGGTATTCCAGCATTCCGCTCCCGCGTGCAGCAGGATTCACGGCAGAGCCGGGTGTCTCTGACAGGGTCCAGAGGACCAGGTTTTCTGCGACAAAATAAACGGCGATTTCAACACTAAAGATTCGGGTTGTTTTTGATTGATAAATTTGCTAATCCAATTTAACTATAAATATAGATAAAAACAAATATAGTTAAAACCTTACCTGGTTATCTATAAAGTCAAGTACACAGAATGCACTTTTCCGCCCCTGGCAGCGAGGTTAATGGTGGAAGATAAAGTAGTTAGCACTTCTTTACCTTGGCCCTTCAGGATAATCGTAACTCATAAAATAGTGGAGGTCTAATGGAAATCGATTACCCTATTTCCAATATATAGAAGCAGGGTTTTTTTATGACCGCAATATTTTCTACTATTCAATTCTGCCCTTCTGCATATCATGATCCCTCTAATATAATGGAGGATTATATGGAACCAGATATTGCACGCGTTAATCTTGAAAAAATTGCCCTTCAAATGACCTCCAGTCTTAACCTCAACGAAGTTCTGACCACCATATCCCAGGGTCTGGTCGATGAACTTGGGGCGGCGTTTGCTCGAATTTGGCTGCTTGGCCCCGGCGATCTCTGCCGGGAATGTTACAAGGCTAAATCCTGCCAAGACCGCAGGCAATGCCTGCATCTTAAAGCCAGCGCTGGAATGTATACGAATCTCAACGGAGAGTATCGGCGGGTGCCGCTGGGAGACTCACCGATCGGCCGCGTCGCCGTCAATAAAAAACTGACTTTATCTGAGGATCTAATTCATGACAATGAATTTCCCAACAAAAATTGGATCACGCGCAACAAATTATGCTGTTTTGCGGGATATCCGCTGATTTTTCGGGATGATTTGCTGGGGGCTACCGCGATTTATAGCTGCCGCATGATACCCCATGGCGGTTACAAACCAATTGCAGGCTTTGCCAATCAGGCGTCCATTGCCGTAAAAAATGCACAGCTGTTTGAAGAAGTCGAAAACTTAAAAAACAAATTGCAGGCCGAGTGTAACTATCTGCGGGAAGAAATCAAACTCGAGCACAACCACGATGAAATCATTGGTCGGAGTGCAGCGCTTAAATACGTGCTGTTCAAGGTCGGGCAGATCGCTGCCACGGACACCACCGTACTTATCCTGGGTGAAACCGGAACCGGCAAAGAACTGGTCGCCCGCGCCATTCACAGCCAAAGCGCACGGCGGGATCGGCCCATAGTAAAAGTAAATTGTGCAGCGCTGCCGGCAAATCTAATCGAAAGCGAGTTATTCGGCCACGAAAAAGGCGCCTTTACCGATGCCCAAAAAAATCAATTAGGTCGTTTTGAAGTTGCCAATGGCGCCACCATTTTTCTGGACGAAATCGGCGATCTGCCTCTGGAACTGCAGTCCAGACTGCTCAGAGTCCTGCAGGACGGCGAGTATGAGCGGTTGGGAAGCTCCCGCACGCGCAAGGCCGATGTACGCGTGTTGGCGGCGACCAATCGCGATCTGGAAGATGAGGTTCGAAAAGGTGGTTTTCGCAAAGACCTGTATTATCGACTGAGTGTTTTTCCCATAACGATTCAGCCGCTCAGGGAACGGGCTGATGATATCCCTTTATTGGTGGAGTTTCTGGTTGCGAAATTCAGCCGTAAGTTTGGGAAGCGCATCCAAAAAATCCCGCCGGATGTTATCAAAAAGCTGCAGCGGCATCCGTGGCCGGGCAATGTCCGGGAGTTGGAAAATGTAATCGAACGCGCGATTATTAATACACGGGGCTCTGAGTTGCAGCTGGCAGAAAAACTGATGACGCCCCTGGCTGAAGATCTGGCAGGCAACCGGAAAGAGGGGCTACAGGAGATTGAGCGGGATTACATTGTACGGATTCTTGAAGAACGCCACTGGAAAATTGAGGGAATCGACGGTGCGGCCCGGACTCTGAACCTCAACCCCAGCACCCTGCGCGGCCGTATGCGTAAATTGGGCATTCGAAAGCCGTAGAAATGGTGTCCACTTATTTTGCCGGCAATGATTATAAATACCCTTCAAAATCAGCCCATTCGTATCAGTTTCTCAATTCTTGTCGCTTTAACCACGGACAACATAAAACAAACAACAGACATTGAGCGATAGCTCAATCCAATTTTCCCGTCGTATTTGGCAGATCCGCCATATAAGACGGCTTCCGGACGCTACGCTATTCCTCAAGCCACTCTACGAAGTTTCTTCTAATCTTAAATAATTCAGAAGTTTATATCAAATTGCATCCCCCAAATAGCAGTTGGCACAATATTTGACCAATACAATCTACATCTAATCCTTTTGTTATAAATCGGGGGAATATCAAAGGAAATTCATTTAGTTGTATTCGTTGAAGCAGCTAACCGAATACCCAAGCGCAAAATTTAACTGTAGCTCAATTTTCTACTGCCGATCATTAGTTGTCGAGCTCAACTCAAATGGAGAGGACCCGGATATGATCCTTGCCATTATTGAAATGACTGTCTTCCCCGCAAAGCGTTTAGAGTTTTTGCAGACTATGTACGGTTTGGTGCCGTCGATTCGTGAGGAAAAGGGCTGCCTAAAATGCACTGCCTGCCAGGAAATCGAAGATGAAAACACTTTTTGTGTGTTTGCAGGGTGGGAGACCCAAAATGATTTAGACCGGCATTTACGGTCTGACCTGTTTGAGGTGCTGCTCGGAACTAAGAATTTTTTGAGTGAACCCTGGAAAATGATTTTTAACACCGTTTCATCCACAAGCGGAATTGAAACTGTAATAAAAGCGCGCAGGAAGCCAATCTAATTGCAGACGGGTATGTAGCTTTATTTTTAGTTTCGGTATTCAGGGCAGCAACTGCCTATAAACCGGTACCCAATTTTATCACCCAAGGAGCTAATCATGTCAGCTATAGGAAGAAGAACCAAATATGTCTCATGTAAGACCTGGGATGCGACCCGAGACGATTTTACTTTCCCGGAAACCGGTGATCCTCAATTCAAAATCGATGAAATTTTATCAAAACCAAATGTAGGTCTGGCCTTCTCAGGAGGGGGAACACGGTCGGCAACTTGCGTGTTGGGACAACTGCGGGGATTAAAAGAGCTCAATCTCTTAAAAAATGTCAGATATATATCGTGCGTATCCGGGGGTTCCTGGGCCAGCGTACCCTTTGTCTATCTGAACGACACCTGGACAGATGAAATGTTTCTAGGCCAAGTCATTTCTCCCGAAAATTTGACGGTGGATGCTTTAAGGAAAACAGATCGCAACAGCTTTTCGCATTTGATCTCAGATTCCGTCATTATCGACAATTTTTTCGGGCACGCGGCACGCTTTGCCGGCGATGAAACCTACTCCAGGGCGATTGGAGATATTTTTCTGGAACCCCTTGATATTGATTCCCTTAAGCGATCCTTCAGCTTGAATGCAAACTCCGTTTCTAGAATCATTCAAAATAATCCGCGTTTGAACAGAGACGATTTTTACACGATCCATCCCGGTCGCCCCTTTTTGATTGTCGGTTCCACCCTTCTGCGGATCGACAATCCCCCGAGTTTGCCTCAAAAGATCCATTTTGAAACAACACCGCTTTATGTCGGTTCCCGAGTTTTTCATCAGGAGGCCGGATCGAAAGGACTTAATATAGGCGGAGGATATATTGAACCACTAGGATTTGACTCCGATGAACCGCATGATCCGCCGGATAATTCCCATGTCGTAGAAGTTCGACTCGGTGCATCAAGGCATCTGTATACCTTGTCTGACGTAGTCGGCACCAGCGGGGCAGCACCGGCAGAAGTGTTGGCAAAACTGGGACTAGACTGGTTGGGATTTCCCGAATTCAGGCACTGGTCAGTGCCGGATGCCAACAACACCCGGGCCAGGGAGTATACCTTTGGGGATGGTGGTCTTCTGGAAAATCTTGGAATTATGCCGCTGCTCATGCGTCAAGTGAAACGAATTGTAGTATTTATCAACACCAAGGCCAAATTACAGGGAGAAGGAAAAGACGAAATCAACAACTCGATTCCGCCACTCTTCGGCAAAACCCCACCATTTGATCTGAATCATGTTTTTCCGGAGGATAGGTACTCGGAATTGGTGGACAAATTACTTGCGAAAAAAGTGGCGGGTAAAACTGTAATGCATAGAGCGAAATATCCTGTCAAAGCAGCACCCCATTACGGAATTGAAGGTGGATGGGAAGTCGATATTTTGTGGGTGTACAACGAAAGAGTAAAAGAGTGGGAGAACAAGCTGCCTGCAAATATCAGGAAGAAAATCGGTACCGGTTCGTTGGGAAGCTTTCCCCACTACAGAACCTTTTTGCAAAACCCTCCGAAGGTCATCGATTTGAGTGCCGTACAGGTAAATCTTTTAGCCCACTTGCATTGTTGGAATATCACGGCACCAGAGAATGCAGAGTTGTTTAAGGATATGTTAACCTAATTGTGCAAAGAAGCTTCAAGTGCGGAACCATAATTGATCAGGCTGTGTTGTAGCTCGTTCATGGTACTGACATAAAGGCAAGACAACTGCCTCCCTGTAAGAAAAAGAGGAAAAATGATTCGCTTGATAGTTGCAATCACTAGTATAATGGTTTGTTCCCCATGCTTGTTCTTTTTAGAAAATAAGTTAGACATTTATTTTTTATGAATACCCTCCCCTATCGTTCAACACGTTTGTATCAATATCTCAATTCTTACCTCTGCCACCACAGACAACATACAACAAATAACGGACATTGAGGAATCGCTCAATCCATTTTCCCCGTCGTATTTAACAGATCTGCTATATAAGACGGTCAATTGAACGATTACAATTTCTCAAACCACTGCCCTATGCTTTATTGAATCTAAAAAAATTCACTGACTTATATCAGATCTATTTGGACAAATAGCCATTGGCACAAAAATTGAAGACTCCTATCTGCAGTTAATGTTTTTGACAAAAACTGGTAGAGATTTCAAGGTTGGTTTATTTAGTAGTTTTTGTTGAAGCGGTAGACCGAATACATAGTAAAAATATTTCATAAGTTACCAGGTAGGCCCACCTCTATACGGTTCCAGGCTATTTTCATACTCTTGATATTGATGCATACCGCATGCAGTGTCCCGCACCAAGAGAGGACGAATAAAGGTGGCAAAACTCCAGAGTCTTCTTCCTACAGAATCAGGCTTGCCAAAAAAGGGTTAGCACTGCCCTTGAAGACCAAGACACAGGTCCTCATCATTGAGGGTGGACCTGCCACCGCTGTTGTGTCTTCGAATGTAACAGTTGGCGGGGCAAAGCTTTCCCTGACGGCCGAGAATCAAAAGGTGGAAATTACATCCGGTACAATAGGGGGAGAGGCAATAATTTAGGCAAAAATAAGTAAACTTATTCGACAACGTACCGTATGTCCATGCATTTTTAAAAAGAATAACTAGCTGTATTTCACGGGGGTATAAAGCATGGATACCAAAAACATTCAGGAAAGGAGGATAAGGCATATGTTTTTCAATTTGCAGCGCATAAAAACCCTCTTTTATTTGCTCGCTTTTTTGATGCTGACTGCTTGTCAGGGGGTACATCTTTACAACCAGCCAAAGGACACTCTCGCAACAGGTATCAAAGAAGCGTACGATTCAATGGACGTTAAAAACGTCCTCGAAACGCACAAGTCAAATATGAAAAAGCTCGCAGAGGCCGAACGAGGGGTTGCCGCCGATAGTTTGATGTTTATAAGGGATGCGGTTATTTGGCAATTAGCCAATGGTCTTAGAACCGGGGATTTTGAAGAGTCTGACAAAACCGGCGATAAGAGCCTGAAGGCCCAGATTCTACCGAACTTCGACGATGATTGCGTAGTAAATCGCGGAAAACCATGCGAAAGCTATGCGACTCGTCGTCTTATAGATCTCGGAATCACCAGCAACGATGTTTTGAAAGGCGTAGTAGACGAACTAACGAAAACAGTTGGCGGCGTGATAGACGAACCCGGAGCGTCACTTATCCTTTCAGAACGGGTTGATGATGGCAGGATAGCACTTGAGGAGCTTGGCTGGAAGAATGTTTGGGACTGTGAGAAAGCGGTTGAGCAAGAATCTACATCGGACAGAGCAGCAAAAGAGGCAGAAATTCCCGAAGGGGACCGCTTCAAATTTGATCCGGTATTCAATCAATACAAATCATTATGTGAAGCTTTTGGTAAAAACCAGACGTATGATTTTACTGGTGTGAAAGAAGGTATAATTGGCGAGACATACGAAAAGTGGAAGGCGGACCAAGACCTGGTGAATCAAATCCAAGCCGCGCGTGAAGCAGCGAAAGTGGAGCTCGAAAATTTAAAGCCGAAAGCAGCAGAAGGGACAGAGACAGAAAATGGTGAAACTTTCGTCCAAAAATCCCAGGAAAGCGCTAAAAATATTGCGAACATAATAAAAAATTCCAATAAGGCGGTAAAAACGCTTGGTCTGGAAGAGGTATTTGCCAAAGCTCGCCTTGACGACCTTGGTTTTTTGTTAAATGTGGTTCATGCGGGTTCACTCGAGGGATTGAGCGATGATGACATTAAAGATCTGGAGGGGGACCCGGCTTTTCACCGAGCGGCAGTCCTGGCCGCAGGCCTGCCGGGGCTGGGAAATAAAGTAGAAGCAGTGATCGATCTTTTGGGCCGCCCGGAAGCCAGAACCGATCTACTCATATTGTATGCCTATCAAAAAGCACGGGTTGATTATTTGAAGAGACTTTCAAGCCTCTATACAAATAGAGCACAAATGCAGGAAAAATTGCTACGCTCAATGCTGCGAGAAGCGTCCCTTCTCTATCGAGCCAAGCAGTTTGTTGAAGGGCCTCCGGATATAAGCGAAAAAAAGCTGGCCGAAGTTTTGGATGGCAGGGACAAAGAGGCCAAAGCGAATTTATACGAGGCACTGATAGCGTTCGATCACGCCATATCGGTTGCACGAAAAAACGGCGAAGAAATTCGAAGTGATCTATTAAATTTCGGCGTTAATGAAAAACTTCTAGCAGATGAATATGCCATTGATACCTGGAACGCGCTTCTGAAAGGGCCGATTGATCAACTGGCGGCGTATTACAAAGCGGGGATCAAGCCTGAGTCGGTCGCAGAGGCCATTGCCGGCATAATGAGCCTTGGATTTTTAGGTGCCATAGCAGTGGGGGTGAACTGATGAATACTCAATCGACTATTATTCGTTTTTTATTTGGCGTTGTAATGTTCACGGCTTTAACGGGCTGTGCCACACCACCCAGCATCAATAATCTTGCTAGAAAAACTAGCGATAACATGATAGATTTGGCGCTGGCCCTTGAAAATTTCAAGAATAGCAGTAATGCCCAAGTCGATCGGGGTGCTATCAGAATCGCACGCCAAATTTCCTCTATCGATGAGGAAAGACTTGTTATGGAACGCAAGATCGACCTGGCCCGAAGAGCCGGAAAGGGTGATGTCGTCAAACGAATTGACGATATAAAATCGCTGGCGGATGAATGGGCCAGAAAGGAGGTTAAAAAGAAAGAAAAAAACATGGAAAAGAGAGAGGCGATACTTGAGGGGCAAGTAACGCTGGAAACCCAGGCTACGGCCTTGCGGGAAACCGGTGGTCAACTGCTCGAGCTTTCCAAGGAAGATTCGGCTAAGTCGAGGGCAGAGTTCTTAATTGGCTTCGCCAAAGACGTTGCTAATGAGGTCGAGAAAGCCAGAAAAGATGCCGAAAAGAAAGCGGAATCTGAAGAGAGTAGCGAAGAAGGTGGAGCATCAAATCCCCAGTAACTAATAGCGTGAATTGTCCTATTATCGGTTTTTTGATGCCAATCTTTGATGTTTAAAAATCCAATACAGGTCCTGTTAATTGACACGCCGAGATCTCAGCCGGCATCTTTGAAACCAATCAGTTCTTAGATTAAAAGCGGAGGAAAAAAATGTCACCAACTATGACGGAAGATCAAAAACGGGAAAATCGCATCGCAGCGTTGTTTATTGCTTCTTCTAATGCGGCAAAGGCCTTGCTTGCTGTCAAGAAACAGATTCAGCATAACCAGGCACACCCATCAATAATGTTACTTCGTGCCCGCAAGGTTGAATTGGGGCAGGTGCTGCTTTTCTTGGATAAGGAGTTCGATGATGTGATCGACGGCAAGGGAAGCATACCGGCACCCGATGACAATAGGATCAAAGAGATTGCCGCACTTTCGCGCGAGGTCGACCAAATGATCCGAAACGCCCATACGGCTAATGCTTTGATAGACGCTGCAAACTCTGCTATCAAGCTGGCGAATGATGTAAAAAACGCTACGTCTTGAAAGTCTTGGATCATCGGGGATTGGGGTCGGACCATGGTGAACGGTTGGTAATTAAGGATGTATGCTAAAAATAACCCTCTTTTAGGGTTTAAAGTGATATTTTTGACACCCAAAAGGGCGATTTAAAAGATGCCAACCACTAGCCTTATACCAAGTTGCCTTTTCCCATAAATGCATCTTTTCGAGGTTAAAAAGGCCATTCTAAGGCCTAAATAAGACCTTGTTCTTAAGCTCATGCCATAGTTGGCGGCGTTCTACCTCGGTCTGAAATTCATATAAAGGGCTTGTCCCCGTAAAAAATCTTAGTCCCATAAGAGAACTGCCTCTGGCCAAAAAAACGGCCAGTCTGATCAAAGAAAAGAAACTAATGAACGTCGAACATCGAACGTCCAACATCGAACATCGAATAATGTATTCTGTCTTTTTTAAAACGACTGAGCGACGTGTGGGGTCGTAGCTCGAAGAGCGAAGCCCCAAGCGATTCCACCATTCGTCAATCGACATTCGTCATTTCAATGTAGTTGCAAACTAGGACTCATCAAGCGTGATATTTTCCTGCGGAAAGCTTCGCTAAATATCAATACAGCCTGACGAGTTGGAAAAAGGACACCTCCCGATCGATATCAAAATTTACTATAGAACCAGAAGCGATAAGTTAAACATTAACTCTAGGCTTTAGGAGGTGTGCAATGTAAACATACGCTGGAATTGATCTACATTCAAGTAATAGTTACATCGGTGTCATTAACGCCAAGGGGTGAATGGGGGCGGCCGGTCTATTTCTATTGTGTACTGTCATTAGAGATGACACGGAGTTGGCCGGGGGGCGTGGGACGGGGGTCGAGGAACGTTAGATAATTGACATTGCCAATAAAACAGAATAAAATCGTATCCGAAATGGACTTAATGGATCGGTTTTCCCCCGCAACTGTCCTATTAAGAGAATCGACGAAAAATGGTACGTGAAAAAAAAACGGAAAGGGTGCACTCCGGGAGAATAATTATTATAATACGGCAGTGGAAAGGAACCGCTATTTAAGGCATTATATCACTTATATTCATTTGGATAAGGTTCGCGCCAGCATATTAGAGCAATTTACACAATTGGATTTTCCTGGATAGAGTAAAATCAAGAATCATAGAATAAGGAAGGGCATTATTGATTTTGACCGTTTGATGGACTTACTGGGCTTTGAAAACTATGCTGATTAAAAAGATTCCCCTCTACTAATGGTTGCACGGCGCTATGGAGACAGACAATGAAGATAAAGGAAAAAACCGGAAACAAATTTACTAACAGTAAACCATTAAAAAGGAGGAAATCCTTATGCTTCTAGTCAGAAAAGTTGAAGGACCTGGTACCGCGCGAGTGGGGGGGCGGGTGATATACCGGGCAACCAAATTCAATCGGCCGAATCCCACCGAGGACGAAAAACGCGACATCAATTGGCTCATCCGATGCGAGGGCGAAGATTTTCGCCGGGACCACAACGTGGGCGATGTTTTTTCATTCGAAATTACAGACGCCCTCGCCGGCAAAACCATCATGGCTATGCCATTTGCCAGGAAGCCAACACCGGCCGTGTCGGTGGTCACGCTGATACAGCCTCAGCCCGAGCAACAGTTGCGCCGGCAATGGGGAGCGCTGCGAGATGAATTTGCCGACGTTCTGATCGACAATGTCGAAGGGTTCTCAGGACGCGATCTGGCGGATAGAATCCAAAGTTTGGCGGAAAAATTGGATGATTTGCTCGACGCCATCGGACCTTTTGATGAAGACCAGGAAGTTGATATCGAACCCGATATACCGCCGATTGACGCCAGACGCCTCGCCATCGTCGTCGGACATACCCAGGAGCGCCAGGGTGCCTTCGCTTTGGCGCCCATTAGTCAAAACGAATACCCCTTCAACAAGCAGATTGCGCAGCTTATGGAATTGGAAGCTGCTGACCGTGGGGTTTTGGCGAAAACTTTCTTCCGAGACGATGTCGGGATCGAGGGCGCCTACCGGGCCGCGGTTGCCTTTGAGCCGGATTCCATCATCGAGCTTCACTTCAACTCCTTCGACAATCCGGCTGTCAGAGGAACCGAAACGCTCTGCGCTGAAGCCAATCCGGACTCCGAGAGGCTGGCCAAAATTGTCCAGGAATCGATGGTCAGCGTTTTCGGCCGCAGCGGCAGGTCGAATCGGGGCATCAAAATGCGAGGTCCGGGCCAACGTGGCTTCACCAGTTTATCTTCAGCCCCATCGGTACCGTCCGTACTGGTTGAACCGTTTTTCGCCTCAAATCCCGGTGAGTGTCAACTCGCTTTCAATCGAACCGCTGAATACGCGGCAGGTCTCGTTAACGCGTTTATAGAGTTTGTGGGATAACTAAATTCCGAGGTCTGAATTCAAGACTATCTTTTGGCAAGGCTCTCGTGAAACTACACCAAAGGTTTCAGGTTTCAAGTGTCAGATGTCAGGAAACAAGGCCTTAACGCCCTGTCACCGGACAAATTATTTGAACAGCAAATTATAGAAGCGTAGCGTAGGGCGGGCCACCGTGCCCGCCAAATACGGTCGGTACGGCCTGCGACGAGCTCAGTCGTTCTAAAATAGACAGAATACATTATTCGATGTTCGATGTTGGACGTTCGATGTTCGACGTTCATTAATTTCTTATCTTTGATCAGACCGGCTGTCCTTTAGCCGGCCCGCGACGAGCTCAACCGAATCGAGGCCGCCGCTCGTGTGAAACTTCAGTGAATAACGAATGGTGGAATCGCTTCAGGCTTGGGGCATCGCTCTTTGGGCTTCGCTTTCAGCTACGACCCCACACGTCGCCTTCGGCTTCGACCCAACAGGTCGCTCAGTCATTTTAAAATAGACAGAATACCTTAAATCCGCAATCCGCAATCCAAAATGCGGAAATACCTTAAATCCAAAATCCGCATTCCAAAATCTAAAATTAATTCAGTTTAAATAACATAATTTCAGGGAATTGTTCAAAAGGATGGCTTAGTCCTGAGTTTGCACCGGCCCGGCTTGACTGAGTCGGCAATGGTTCTTATGGTGATTTGATAAAAGATTAGGAGAGACAACGATATGACTAAATTACCTGAATCCATCAGTTATGTCATTATAGGCGCCGGCATACACGGCTTGAGCACCGCCTGGCATTTGGCCATGGAACTGAAGGCCAGGGGACGGGGAAGCGGACGGGATATTTTCGTACTGGACAAAACCGGCGCCGGTGCCGGCGCTTCCGGCATTGCCTGCGGCTGCGTGCGCAATTTTTATATGACCGAACCCTTGCATGTCATTCTGCGCCACAGTGCAGACGTCTGGATGCAGGATCCGGTTGCCTTCGGTTTCCAGCAGGTGGGCTACATATCCTGCGGCGAAGCCAACCAGATTGCCGATTATGAGCGGATCCACCGAAGTCAGAACGCCGTCGGCTATCACTCGGACATGTATGCCGGCCGGGAGGCTCGCCAATTTCTGCAAGAAATCTGGCCGGACTTCAAGGCTGAGGGTATCGAGGTCGCCATTCATGAAAAAGTCAGCGGCTACGCCGGCACCAGGCAGGCGATAAAGGGATTATCCCGCAAATGTCATGACCACGGAGTGCGTATTTTCACCGGTGTCGAAGTCAGGGGCTATGATGTTCAAGCGGGCCGGGTCACGGCGGTCGAGACCAGTCGCGGTACCGTCAAATGCGACCTCGTCGTCTGGGGCCTCGGAGCCTGGACACCCAAACATTGGGCCCTGCTCCACCAGCCGATGACGCTGGATTGCCGTTATGCGGACGGCAATATCGTCAACGACAAAGATATGTGGACCTATTGGCGCTTGCTGGAAGGAGAAGTTTATTTCGATAAACCCTACGTCACGCCCGGAGGCCTGAATCCCCCGGTTTTACACGTGGAATTGATGGACACGCCGGTAGTGGACGAAGCCAGCGGCAAGCGCCTGGCCGATCACACTTACGTCTATTTCAAAAACGGCAATGAACGCATGGATCGGCCCGGTTTACAGGGCGGAACGCTGCCGGTAAAACTCGGCCCGCAGGCCGCCACCGACCCCTATGGTCATAAAAACCCGGAGTATCAAGCTGAACCGGAGTTTGCCGACTATCTCTGCGCTGCCATGGCCCAGTCGATGTCTCGTTTCGAGGGCTGCCGACCCCATTTCCGTGAACGGCCCAACGGCGGCATCGGGGCCTTCACACCGGACAATGTGCCTATTTTCGACTGGGTCCTGCCCAACGTATACATGGTTGCGGACAGCAACCACGGATTCAAAATGATCGGCGTCGGCAAGCTGGTCGCCAAGTATTTGATGGGCGAAGAAGTCGCTGATTTGAAGCCCTTTGCTTTCAGCCGCTTCGCGGCCGGTAAAACATTTGGCGACTCGAACAGTCTTTCGCCGTGGGTTTGAAAGTACTATCACAGTGAACGATCTTCCCATTGAGCGAGAGGCCATAGCAAGCTCCTCTTGAGGGAAGCTTGAACACTGAACCTACTTTCCAAATCCGAAACTCGAAGCACGAAATACGAAACAAATTTGAATGACATAAATATAAATGACAAAAACAAATTCCGATTCAATACTCAATCCAACGATAGGCGCGTTCATCAATTTTAGGAGTTGCATTGATCGTCTTGTTTTGACCTTTTTTGAACATTTGGACATTCGAATTTATAATTTGTTTCGGATTTCGATATTCGGATTTCGTATTTTTAAAAGTCCGTCCCTATAAGTAGTTGCTTAATAACGGAATAAGTATGATAATTTAGAAACTATGAGTAAAATTGAGTGAAAGAGGATCCACGATGATAAACTCAAACGGACTGCTCAAAAGACTTGAAAACGGCCCCATGCTGGTGGCGGAAGGTTACATATTTGAACTGGAACGGCGGGGCTATATCAAGGCCGGGCCCTTTGTGCCCGAGGTTGTGCTGGATTTCCCCGATGCCGTCACTCAACTACACCGTGAATTTTTGCGCGCCGGCAGTGAAGTTATGGTAGCCCTGACCTATTATGCCCATCGGGAAAAGTTAAAAGATGTCGGACGCGAAGATGACCTGGAAGCCATGAATAGAAAGGCCGTCCGACTGGCCCGCGAGGTTGCCCGGGAGGGAGATGCGCTCACCGCCGGTAATATATGCAACACCTGGGCGTATGATCCGGACGCCCCCGAAAAATCAAAAAAAACAGTCGGAGCCATGTACCAGGAACAACTGCGTTGGGCGGCGGAGGAAGGCATCGATCTGGTTGTCGCCGAAACAAATGACTATCTGGGAGAAGCACTTATTGCCCTGGAGGCCATCAAGTCGCTGAATTTGCCGGCCGTGGTAACCCTGGCGACGGTGCAGCCGGATAAAACCATGGACGGCTACGCCTACGATGAAGCCTGTAAAATCCTGGAGGACAACGGTGCCGATGTTGTGGGGCTAAACTGTTCGCGAGGGCCCGACACCATGTTGCCGATTCTAAAAAAAGTTCGGAAAAAAGTAAAGGGGCATGTCGCCGCCCTGCCGGTTCCCTATCGAACCACGGATTCGGCACCCACCATGGAGAAATTGAGCCACAGTGACGGACATCAGGCATTCCCGATCGGTCTCGAACCATTTTTGCTGACCCGTTTTGAAACCGCGGATTTCGCCCGCGCAGCCCAAAAAATGGGAATTGACTATATCGGTGTATGTTGCGGAGCCGCCCCCCATAACGTGCGAGCCATGGCCGAAGCCCTCGGCAAAACCGTACCGGCCGCCAAATACTCGCCCGCCATGGAGCTGCATCCAATGCTGGGAGATAACGTTCAAGCAAAAAATCAAAAGCGCATGGTGGACTGGAAGGTATAAAACGCCGATCCATCGCTCAAAAGAAAGGTATCCGTTCTGATGCTCTAAATTTTTATACATCGGCCTATTGGAGTGTTGGAGTAGTGGAGTGGTGGAGTGATGGAGTAGTGGAGTGGTGGAACAATGGAATATTGGGAATCGAAAGATGTCTCAGAAAACACAAATACGCTCAGGCCTGGAGAACATCCAGCTGGCCGTGACAATCGCGATTGCAGTGCTCGGCGGCTGGCTGTCGTATCAGCAGCATCAGATGAAAAAGACCCAGGCAGCGATGGAGGTCCAACAGACGGCCATCGCTAACCAGCTGAATGAACAGCGCCAGCAGCATGATCAGCGCCTGGCAATTACGGTTCAGTCAGCCAAACTGTTGGAGCGCGCCAAGGATTATCTCACAGAGCTCGGACTGGATGACGACAAGAGCCATCGGGTCTTGATTTCTTTGCTGGCGATCGAGAAGGATATCCGCATGAGCTTGACGGGTGAGATCAACGATCAGGGGGTGCGGGAGCAGGTTAATCTGCTGCCCCTCCATCTGGCACTGCTCGCCGGGGACAGCGAATCGCTGGCCCACATCGGCGGGGGGATCCGGGACCTGGATCGCTGGCTTCCGATCGCCAAAGCCAGCGGTGACATCAAAGTTCGGCAAGCCGCCATCGACGCGCTTAAAAAAATCGGTGAACTCGCCAACGATACGGTCGTCATCGAGAGGTGCGTCGAGTACATTATCATGCTGACCCAACGTTGGAATGTTGCCCAATTGAGGACCCAGGGAATCGATGCAATCCAGCGAATCGCGGAAGTCCATGCCAAAAGTGAGATCGACGATACGGATGAGCTGAACAAAAAAATTCTGACCGCCCTACGCGAAGTCCAGGGGGCGGCCACGCCGACTGAAACACCGAGCGGTGAACCCCCGGCAGGGACACCTGCCGAAGCAATCGATGTTGTCCAGCGCGCCCAGGGACCGGAAAAGGCGGAACAGCGCGACGCCATTCGTCAGCTGGTGGTGCAGTACCAGGCACGGGCTACTGACGCGCCTTTGGCCGAAACGCTCTCAACCTTGATTGAAGACCTCGCATCGAATGAGGCCACCACGCGGCGCCTGGCGCGCAGCAAGATCTCCGATCAGGGGGCGGCGGCGGTTGCGCCCCTCCTCAATGCCCTCAAGCAGGCGCCGTCCAACTACCATCTGCGAGTCGGCGTCGCAACCACGCTCATGCTCATGCAGCAGCCGCTAGAGCTGAAACCGGACCAGATCGAGACCATTATTCCGCTGCTGGGCGATCCCGACAAAACAGTGCGCACGAACACCGCTCAGTTCCTGGGCCAGCTTACGAACCCGGAAGCCCTCAGGTCGACCAATGAGGCCCTGACCGCCAAGGCCACCAACAGCCAATACTACGGCAATCCCACTTACATCTATAATTGTGTAATCGTCTTCGTCGATTGGTTGAAATGGAACGAGTACGTGAAAGGCAGCAAAGTGCAAATCAGACAGATCAAAGCCTCTCTGCGAACCATCGATGAATCACTCAAAAAAGACAGCCGCGTCTGGACTTCGACGCGCAAGCGTATCGAAGAGGGTCTGCGGATGAACCCATCATGATCGAAATGCGTAATTTAGGACGCAGATTTTCGCAGATGCACGCAGATATTAAAACCAATTAGCGCCGTCGCCTCCGACGAAAAAAAGTGAATTATTTTCCCAGACTTTGCTGCATTGCTTCTTCCGCCATCAGACGGACTTGCCATAAATTATCTGTGTAAATCTGTGAAGATCTGCGTCCCGTAGTTTTTTTTCACACTTCGCAATTCGTCAATCGACATTCGACATTCGTCATTTCATGAAGGCCATTGACGGAGACAGTTGGATCTGCGAAAATGGATTGGTCTCCATTTACCTTTTCCTCACACAAGGATACGTGATGATTCGTAAACGCCGGAAGTTCTTTTCAGCTGGTGTGAGTCCTCAAGCGCTGCTTTTTATGCTGCTGTCTTTGATGCTGTTGCTCGGCCCCCTGGCATCCCCCTACCCGGCCAGTACCGCCGCGGCAGCCGAATTGCCCTCGGGTTCCGCCAACGATCCTGTACCAGAATACGTTCACAATCTGCTCGGCATGGATTGGTATGGCATATATTTCCAGGACAATAAAACCGGTTACGCCACGATCTCGTTCGAACGCGCAGACAACACCGTCGGAGCGGAGTACCGGTTTAATATAGCAGCAAAAATGACCCTGCATTCCCAGGGAAACGCGCTTCAACTTCAGATGGGTGTAAGCTGGCGGTTCGACGATAAAGCGCCTTACCGGCTGATCGAACTCGCCACACGGATTGCAACCGGCAATGACGAATCTGAAATCAGAATCCGCCGCATGAACAATAATTACAGGGCCTTGATTACCCAGGGAACTGAGATCCGCCGGATGGAACTCGAATCGTTCAATCTGACGCTCGATGATCTTCTGGCCGTCCCGTTATGGCTTCAACAGAACCCCGCGGTCGGTGACCGGATCAGCTACGCGGACTTGAATCAGGAAACCCTTGAGATCGGTCAAGGGTCTGCCAGAGTGCTGAAAATAGAGACCAGAAAAGTCAACGGCATCGATCTAACTTACTACACGGTTCTGGAGTCGCCGGCCTCCGGCCCTGATATGACCTCGGTTTATGGCGCAGACGGCAAGCCGTTCACCACAAGCCTGGGCGAGGCATTCTTTTTTCGCTTGGAACCCGAAGCGATTGCCGTTAAGCCTGACAGCCCCATGGATTTGTTCGTGAACAATTTTGTCGGCATAGATACGGCGTTAGGCGACCCGGCGCAAGTCATTCGGCTCAAAACGTCACTGGACGACCGGTCGGGATCAAGAATCGGTGAGGCCCCCGGCCAGTCCGTCACCCTGGATGCCGCCAACCAGCGTTATATCGTCACCACCGCCCCGGGCCAAGAACCCCGCATCCGACCGACTGCCGAGGAAATCGACCAAAATTTGAAAGCCACCACCGAAATACCCGTCAACCACCCGAAAGTTGTCGACCTCGCCCGCCAGGCCGTCGCAGGCGCCGGTACGACCACCGAAAAAGTGGCACGCCTGGTCCAATTCGTCGAAACCTACATTATAGATGACTACAACGCGAATCCGCTTACCATCTTCGACATCATCGCCAAGCGCCGGGGTGACTGCAGTGAACATGCACGCTTGTTTACCGCATTGGCCCGGGCCCTGGCAATTCCGTGCCGGGAAGTTTCCGGTCTGGCCTATGTCGGCGATGATTTGAAAGGCTTTTACCCCCATGCCTGGAACGAGGTGGTGATAGACGGCTACTGGGTGCCGGTGGATCCGACCTGGGGCCAGACAACAATCGATGCCACCCATATCCGCTTTGCGATCGACGAAAATGAGATGTTTCAGATTATGGCGGCCGTCCCGAGTATGAAGATTACAGTCCTCGAATTTAAAACCAGGGCAGGCAAATCCATATCATTAGAAAAATGAGCCGATTTCCCCAGATAATAAGACATGATCAATGCGGTAAAATCGCCCTGCCTTCAGATATCGGGCTGGATATTTTGATACAGGAGCTTAATGCCAATATCTCAGCCTCCCCGGTTCGCAACGAAAGAATATCAACCGAGCGCGTAAAGCAGGTTATCGAGCGGTGGGTCCTCAGCTTTGAAACGAATCCGGCGATTATTTCCGAGAGACAGGCCGTGGTGGCCTTTGCCCTTGAGAATTCGGACTTTATCCAGGTGATCGATCACCTGGCAGTCTATCCAAACCAGGCAACTGAACGGGATGATAAGTTTTCCCAATATGCCGGCCTACTGAGAAGATTTGAATCCTTTGCTGACGATCTCGTTTCTTTGAGAAAGGTTTTAGATGGCAGTAAACTTCCGCAAACTTTGGACGATTTGTTGGACGCATGTGTCGCCATGGAAGAAAGAATCAACGTCGCCCGGCAGCATCTGGATCCTGAATTTGAATTGAGAGTCGAAGTGGAAGGGAGATATCTTCGCGGGCTGCTGCTGGATATCCTTTCACCGGATAGACGCGAAAAGTGCGATTTTTACTATGTCCTCGTCAATAAGCAGAACCACAGTGTCCAGCGCGGAGAACATAAATCCCAATTCGGCTTGTTTTCAACTCGCAAAGATTATTTTCTGGACGGGTTGCAAAAACATATCGATCAGACACTTGAGCGCATCGTCAAAATGAAGCCATTTTTAAAAAGGGTTTATACCGTAAATGGCGCCCTGACGGTCAACCAGTTGGATGACAAAGCCGAGGGCGTGCTGCACCTGTTGAGGGAAAGTAGCGGGGAAGAAGAAGTTTTTCCGATTGCGTTCAAAAAGGACTATGACGATACCGTCAGATCCATTATAGAAATGTCGAGATTCGCCCACAACCATCAGATCGTGAGCCCGTTTGAAGACATGATATCTGATTTCGAAAACACCGTGGTCGAATTGAAGGCGCTTGCGGCAATCTGCCATTTTTTTGAAAACCTGCAAGGCAAAGGATTCCCTTTAAGTTTTCCTGCCGTTGTTTCAGGGAATTCGGATAAAGACCTATACATTCGATCCATGTTTCATCCGCTGCTGACCTGCTTTGCCAATAACGAAAGCGTTGTACCGAATGATGTGGAAACCACCGCGCATCAAAATGTTCGGCTGATCACCGGTGCAAACAACAACGGGAAAACGACTTATATAACCGGTTTAGGCCTGTGCCAGGTATTATACCAGGCCGGTATGCCCGTCATCGGTCGGGAAGCCGGTATGAAAATCAAGGACAACATCCTGACTCACTATGTGCATCCCGGAGATATCAAGGCGAATCAGTCCCGTTTCGCCCATGAATGCGTTCGGGTTCTGAAGCTTATTGAAGACATTTCCGCGGACAGCCTGATTTTATGTGATGAATTATTTACCGGGACGGCCCCCCAGGATGGTGAAATCGTATCAAAGCTGGTTTTAAACACCTTGATTCGAACCGGCGTGACCCTTTTCTTTATTACCCACTATCATGGGCTGGGGGATGAGTTTCGAGATTCTCCCTATGTTGCCCAGTTATGCTGCAAATTGGATCACACCGTCGACCCGCCGGCCTATACCTATAAACTAAGCCCGGGAATCTCGGCCGACAGTGACGGCCTGGTCGTGGCCGCCGAATATGGCGTAAATAAAAGATTTCTGGAAACCTTGTTGGAGCAAAAGGCCAGAAAAGGCGACTTTAAAATGAGATATTGAAAAATACTCGCTAAACGGAGGGAAGTCGATGAATGAGACCATCGAAAAACTGCTCGATCTGATTGCCCGGATTGCCCCCAATATTTATCTGCAGGCCTTTCTGATCGTCGTCGTGTTTACTGTCCTGGCCAAGATTGCAGACGTCATCATGAATCGAATTCTGGAACGGTTGCTGAAAAAAACCAAGTTCACCCTCGATGAGAAAATCCTGGAAATCTTCGACCGACCCATTTTTGTGTCTATTTTGCTTTTTGGTTTGGCCCTGGCTGCCGAACGCCTGAATCTGCCCGCTCCCGCCAATTTCGTGACGCTGAGCGGACTCAAAACCATCGCCATTTTTGTGTGGGCTTCGGCCTTGATCCGATTTCTTAAATTGATGGTTAAGCAAGTCAGTCGCGATGACAGTCACTTTAGCCTGATCGACGAGCGGACTCGTCCGCTGTTCGACAACCTGTGTATGATCGTCGTTGTGGCCCTGGCGTTGTATTTCGCCTTGCTGGCCTGGAAGATCAACGTGACGGCCTGGATCGCCTCGGCCGGCATCATCGGACTGGCCATCTCCTTTGCCGCCAAAGACACCCTGGCCAACCTTTTTGCCGGCGTTTTCATTCTGGCGGATGCCCCCTACAAACTCGGAGATTTCATTGTCCTGGATTCAGGCGAGCGGGGCAAGGTCACCCATATCGGCATCCGCAGCACCCGCATTTTGACCCGGGACGATGTGGAGGTCACCATTCCCAACTCCATCATGGGCAATGTCAAAATCATCAACGAAACCGGTGGGCCGCATGAAAAATACCGCATACGAATAAAAGTCGGCGTTGCTTACGGCTCAGACGTCGACAAGGTGCAGTCCGTGCTGCTGGACGTGGCCAATTCGAACCCGGATGTTTGCCGCTCACCGGCGCCGCGTGTACGCTTCCGCACATTCAACGACTCCAGCCTCGATCACGAGTTGCTGTGCTGGGTGGAACAACCGGTTCAGCGGGGCCGCGTGTCGCATGAACTGAACTGCGAAGTCTACAAACAATTTCTCAAGGAAGGGATTGAAATTCCATTTCCCCAGCAGGACGTGCACATTCGATCGACACCAATGCCGCTCGGCAGCGGGGAAAAGCCTTGAACAAATCCCCTGGTAAAGGTAGGATCGTTGCCGAGGCGATTAAAAGAAAGCAACCGCCTTTAAGACATTACTCCAGCAATCCAGTACTCCAACACTCCGGAATTGATAAATATCTAATAGCCAAAACGGATTAGCTTTCTTAGATCATAGATCCGTAAATTATCTATTTGAATAGCGAGGATTAAATATGGCTTCAAAAGAATTCGAAATTGTTGATGTAACCATGCAAAACGTCAACGACCTGGGTATGTTCTGCAAGAAGACCAAAAGAAACACGGCAGGGTATCAGAACAAGCTCAAGTGGCTTGATAAGCGATTCAAGGAGGGATTGAAGTACAAGATGCTCATGGTGGATGAAGGCAAAAAGGATTTGGTGTCCCGAGGTTTTTTGGAACACATCCCCGGCGAGTTTGCGTGGAGAGGCGTTGATGCCAAGGGATTTTCCTTTATTCATTGTATCTGGGTTGTCGGGCGGCACAAAAAGAAAGGGCATGGCACTCGGCTATTACGGCAATGTTTAGATGAAGCAAAAGGTAGTAAGGGTGTCGCTGTATTAACATCAAAAAAGGGCCATTGGCTTCCCAAACCGTCATTGTTTCTGAAAAACGGCTTTGTAAAAGCAGATGCCGCATTGTCGAACTTCGAACTCTATGTTTACAAATTTTCAGCGAAGACCCCTGATCCGAAGATCAATCCGATTTCGGAGAAAAAACTAAACAAATACGGTCCCGGGGTCACGGTATTGACGACCGATCAGTGCCCCTACCTCCCTGATGCTGTGGACATCTTCGAAAATGCCACCAAAGAACTAGGTCTTTCATTTCAAGTACTCAAATTAAGAACCTCTAAGCAAGCGCAAAACAACGGCGTAAACCCCAACGGCACGTTTGCCGTCCTGTTCGATGGTCAAGTGGTGACCTACAAGTATGAGAAGCCGGATAAGTTTAAATCGATGATAAATGAGCTTATGAAATCAAATAAGCCTATTTTCAACAATTAGCTGTGGCACTCTTCTGAAGTGTTTTAGGCAAACTATTTTTCAAATACAGGCAGGGATGTCCCCATGGTCGCCGTTTTAACATCTCCGTCCCTGTCCGCACAACAGGGAATCAGGTCCAGGGCATCGCGAATGTGCCTAACGAAAATGCCCACAACACCGCGATTGTATCCCAGTCCCTGGGGCTGCAGCGAGACGCTGAGCCCCTCCGTTTCTAAAGCCCCTTGCCAGGCCTCGTCTCCGCCGGCCAGGTCCTCCATGAAGTGCACCCCGGCCACGATCATGAGGGCCGCGAGATAGACCCGGCCGCAGCCGCTTTTTTTGACGGCATTCACAACCTGGGATCTGTCCGGGAGGCCATGCTCCACCACGCCGACGTGAACGTTGCCAAAACCGGCATCCCGGAACAGATGTTGGAGGGCCGGGTAGGCGGCCCAGGCCGGATGGTCGATACCGTGCCCGACCAGTACGGTCGCCGTCCCGCCGGCCGCCGGCAGCGAAGGCCCCAGGGCCGTGATTAAATCGTGGTAATCGCCGGGTTCGCTCAACAGCGGCAGCCCGACGGAAACCCGGATGGGGCAGCGGGAAACTTCCTCCACCAGGCGATAGAATTCATGACCGGCCATCATATGCAGCGACTAAACGGCCGCCCAGGAGTGTCCCGCGTCGGCGAGTACGGCCAATACCTCATGGGGGTGCTTCAGATCGATATCCCGCCGCTTTTTAATCCAGTCGCGGACCATGCGGGATGCATAGGCCCAGCGGATTTCGTGGCCGGGGAACTCGGCGTGCAGGATATGGTCGATGAAGTCATAGGTCTTCAAAGCCCTGGTGGTAGTGCCAAAAGTGGCGATCACGATCGGCGGCTTTGTTTTTTCAGCATTCAACGTTTGGTTTCCTTTCACGAAGAGCCGGACGTTACCGACGTTTTTTTATTGCGGCGCAGGGCTCCCCAGAAAAACAAGGCGATAATGCCCATCAGCGCCAGGCCGGCGAACCACTGCACACCGGAGGTGGTCAACTCCGTGGTTTCGTCGGCGGTGGTCATATCCTTGAGCTTGTAGCCATCCACCGCCACGGTTTCCGGTTCCACGGCAGCGGCCGATGTCTCCGTCAGACTGTCGGTTGCCGCCGGGGTCGTCTTCGCCGGCTGCGGTTGGGATCGAGGCTGGAACCCTTCGGCCAGCGCTTTTTGAAGCTGCTGCCGGGCGGCCGCCTGATCGGCAAGGGATGCGGCCGTGGCCTTTTGGATGGCGAGCTTAAAAGTTTCGATCCGGGCCGGTGCCATCACACCGGGCAGCGACAGGATATTGACGACCATTTGATTCAAAAACGGGTTGTTGCAAGTGTGATCGCAGCATGCTACGCCCTTTTCAATGACGCTGACGGCATAATTCACCGCCAGTTTCTTTTGGATGGTTTCAGCGGCCTGCCAGTACTTTTTGCGCACCGCCTCCAGCATCCGCCCCGTCAACGACTGGTAGGCCCAGGGGCTTGCGCGGTTGAAAAACGACTTGAGCTCGAGACCGTATTTGTCGTCGACGTACACCGCAAAGGTCTGCTCCCACTTGGCAGGATCCACCGCAGCCGGCGTGGTCACCTGCCAGCCCCACAGATTTTCGACGAAATTGGCCATCTGTCCGGCTCCGGCGTAGTTTTCCTTCTTCATCCCCTCGATCCAGCGCGGGTTGACATAGCGCACGCGCATCTCCCGGCCCAGGGTGCGGGCGACGTCTTCCACGGCCAGCCGGCCTGGGGTGCGCTGGTCCGTAATAAGGGTGGTGGGGGTGCTGCCGCTTTCCTGCTTGACCGCCATCGAAAGGCCCCCCAGATACTGGTACATGTCGTCATTGTCCAGTAGGCCGTAAAGCTGAGAAGTGCGTGAATGCAGCGCCACATCCACTCGCTTCAGGTTCTGTCTGAATAGCTTTTGGGCGGGGCGGCCCCACATTCCCCGGCTGAAGGCATGCCCCACCCGGTTCTGGTAGACTTTGACGATGTCTTCATCCGCCGACCAGAGGCTGGAGGCGCTGGTCACTTCGGAAACCCCGGTGCCATAGGTGCCGGGCGCTTCGGTGAAGATGCGCACGGCGGCCATCGCTTCGGCTTCGGCCGGCGGCATCCCGTCTGCCAGCAGTCGGGCTTTGATGGCTTTGTCGTGGGCACTGATCAGGTTTTCGATATCGGTCTGGGCGGCCGCCGTCCGGATGGCGTCATCGATGTAGCGGACTAAATGGGGAAACAGATCGCGATAGAGCCCCGACGGATTGACCAGCACATCGATCCGCGGGCGCTTGAGTTGCCGGCCGGCGATCACACGGGTCCCGGTGATGCGGCCGGTCCGGTCCCATTGCGGCGCCAGGCCCAACAGATAAAGAATGGTGCTTTCGTTGATGCCCTCGTTGCGTATCGTCTCCGTGGCCCACAGGATCACGGCCACCTTCTGCGGGTAGGCGCCCTCTTGATCCAGGTGCCTGGCAATGATCTGCTCGGCGGCCTGCCGGCCCATTTCCCAGGCGGCCCGCGACGGCACCTTGTCCGGGCTGAAACCGAAAAAATTGCTGCCGGTGGGGATGGATTTGACGTTGCGAATGGGATCACCGCCCTCCGCCGGCGGAACGTATTCTCCCCGCAGCGCCCGGATCAGGTGATCCATCTCGCGCCGTCCCGAGGCAGCCAGTGCCAGTTCGACTTGCCCGGTGGTCTGCTCCGGGTGGCTGGCGACAATGGCGGCCGCCATTTCCGCCCGGGCCGCTCCCTGGGGCGCGCGTCCGAAAGCGTGCAGGCCGTATGGCATGAGGCTGGATTTGATTTCGTGCAAGTGGTGCTCAAGCTCGTGCAGCAGAGCGGCATCGACGACCAGGCGGCCGTCCGCCTCAACATGGCGGTGGACGAGGTGCTGACCCGAATGGGTGTGCGGCTGGCCGCTATGCTGATGCACCTTCACCGGGGCAGCGGCGGCCGGTTTCCCGTGGGTGTGGTCCCCCGCCGGGTGAAAATCCTGGTCAATTCTGGTCTGCCGGATCCGCTCCCGGATCAACTGCAGTTGGGTCTGGGCGGTTTTGCTGTCCATGGTGACCGCCCGGTTGTAGGCGGTGATCATTTCCAGCAGTTCGGCATACTCGTGATACAGGCCGGCGGACCTCAGGGGCGGAACGAGATGGTCGACCACGATGCCCCGGCCCCGTCGTTTGGCCTGCAGGCCTTCACCGACATTGTCGACGATGTAGGGGTAGATATTGGGCAGATCGGTAATCAGCACCTCCGGTGAATCGGAGCGGGCCAAACCGGCCTGTTTGCCGGGAAGCCATTCATGGGTGGCGTGGGTGCCCAGGTGAATCACGGCATCGGCTTCAAAGCCGTACTTAAGCCACAGGTAGACGGCAATGTACTGATGGTGGGGATACAGCGTGGCGTCGTGATAAAGCTTCAAGGGTGCATCCACCCATCCCCGGGCGGGTTCGGGCAGCAGCACCAGGTTGCCCGTGACAACCGCCGGAATGATCAAATGTCCGTCCTTGACCATGATCCGGGCCGATTCCGGCGGGCCCCATTGGTCCAGCACGTCCCGGCGAAACGGTTCGGGAAGTGCATCGAACCATTTGCGGTAGGTTTCCAGCGGCAGGCGCACCGCCCGGCCGGTGGCCAGCAGGTCCTCCAGTTCGCCGGGGGCCCAGGAGCCGATGTTGCGTCCCGATCGCAGGATGGCGGCCTCGATGTCGGCTTCGGACCCGGACCCGGTCGCCTCGCCGGTCCGGTATCCTTCGTGTTTAAGACGCGCCAGGATCGCTTCCAGGCTTTTAAAGACATTCAGGTAGCTGGCATTGATGTTTTGTTTGCCCTGGTTGTGGTTGTAGTAAAGAACGGCCAGGCGTTTTTCCGGGGCGGGTTTGCGACGTAGCCGCAGCCAGCCCTTGATCCGGGCGATTATCCGATCGACGTTATCTTTAATCGGGTCGTAAACGTAAACCGTTTTGCCGCTGCGGGGATCACGCCGCTTGACTTTTCCCACCAAGGGGGTCGGCTCGCCGACGCCGGACATCTCCGGCACGGCGATGGTCCAGACAATTTCCACTGGTTGAATACCGATGGGATCCCGGCGCCATTGGTCGATGGTACCCGAATAAAGGTTGATGGCGTCCAGCACGGGAACGTTCAAATCGAGCAGCGCCCGGCGCAGGTTTTGATTGACCGCGGAGTAAAATTTCAGGGTAAAGGCCAGGACCAGCCACACGCGGGCGTTCTTTTGGTCGTCGAGCAGAAACTGTTCGATGACCTGCCCGTCACGACCGAAGCAGGCCATCACGTTGAGTCCTGCCCCTTCCAAACGCCGGATGATGTAGTCAAACGGATCGCGCTGGCCGTCGATCAGGTTGGAAGAAAAAAGCGTCAGCCCGACCCAGGGCCGCGATGGTTGATACATGGCACGGCGGCGGTACCATTGCATGTATTCTGCGGTCGAGCGAAACACGGCATCGGCCGCGGGGTGGTAAATTCCCAGCGTCGGGGTCTTGACGATCGGCCCGAAGGTCACGGAGTTGTCGATTTCGCGGTGGATAACGCGGTAGATCAGGTTGCGGATGTTGGCGACGGAAAGATAGTCAAAATACGCCTTGACGGCCTCTTCGAATATCAGGCCGCGGCGCCGCAGCGCATCGTCGTCGCGGGAACCGCGCAGGGCATAGATTCGGTGCACGGCCGGATCCAGGTGTTCGAGCACCCAGGCTGTCAGTTCAACCCCCATAACGTCCAGGATTACGGCATCCGATTCCTCAACGAATGCCCGGGCCGCATCCTTGTGCTGCAGGTCTTCAAGAATGAAAAACTGCACCTGGGTGCCGGCCGGCAAATCAAGAGATTCGATGGCCTCGTTGACGAGGTAGCTGTCCGCATCGATAACCAGAATCGATACCCGGTGGCCGTGGCCGGCATCCCTATGGGCCGCTGCCCCTCCGGCCAGCATCAAACCCAGGGCCGCTGCCAGGATCGCGGTCAGGACCGCGGGAGTCGTCGCCATCCTAGCCGGCCGAGATGAACGATAAGTGTTCACGGCGTGCCCCCGACCAGCGTCAGCCGGCTGTATAGGCCGTTTAGCAGAGCGTTCAGGGCCATTTTTTGAATCCGGGGCATGGTGTCGTCCTGAATCAGCGCTCGGACATCCGCCAGCGGTTGGCCAGCAATTTCGGACGCCATGGCGCGGCACCAGTGCTCGAAGGCCTGGGTGTCGGCGATCAGCCCGGCTTCGTAATCGTCGCTGATGGAAAAGGCGGCCTCCAAAAAGCCGGCATAGCGCGCATCAAGCAACAAGGCTTCCAGTTCCCGGCCGACCAGGCTGGTGTCGGGCACACAGTCGCAAGCCGCTTGGGATACCAGGCCGTGGACGCTGATTTGCCGCTCCAGCAGGCGGGCGAAAACATGGCGCTCGCCCACCAGGCCGTTTTGGAGGTAGAGGGCTTCCCGGACACCGCGATAGACGGCCTGGGCGATGAGTTCGCCCATTTTGCTGTGGCCCCCGGTAAGGTCGATGGGCACCCCGCGGCCCTCGGCCACAATGATGTTATCGGTGCCGGTGCCGGTGGCCTGGTAGCGCTGCGACCGGTAGGCGCTGCGAATATCCATGTCGGCCAGCGCGGCGGATTTGGCCTCGGTGGCGGTAATGACGGCCCGGCTCATGGCCCGCGCCGACAGCTTGGCATTGGTCAGCAGAAGGATGTTGATGGTCCCCGGTTCGTAATAGCGCCCTTCGTCGCGCGACGTGCGCACGGCGTTGGAGCGCACCCCGCCGGTCACGAGCGCCCACACCGTCAGGTCCTTGAATGAAGCCTGCTGCACGGCAAGGCGTTCCATATCGGCCCCGGTGAGAAGCAAGGCGACCTCGGCCCCGGACCGCCCGCTGGCGGCGAGGATCGTCGACCGGATCCGGTCCAAGCCATGCTGGTGGCCGATCCCCCAATAGGGCGGCGGCGAATAGTGGTTGCCGATGGTGGTGATGCCGCAGCGCCGCCCTTCAAGGGTGGAGAGCACCGTAAGGGGGGCGTTAAAATCGATAATCAAGGTCTTATGGTGAAAATCGGCAATGCGGCTGCGTTCGATGCGGGCGCTTTTGATATAGTCCAAATCGATGGTCAGGTTGCGGTGGCCGAGGACGCCGTCGGGCTGAATCTGGTTCGTCGGATCGGCGTAGCTTTCGCGGTAAATTCGCGCGGACAGCCAGTTAACGAAATAGCCCGTGCCGGTGGCGACCCGGCAGGTGAGACTGCAGGGAAAATAGTAAATGCGGTTGTTTTTAACCGCCGAAACCTCGCGGTAGCCCGCTTGCTGAAACAAGGCGTCGGCTGCCTGTCGATCACCGCCGCAGCCATAGATTACCTGGGGGTCGAAGGCCATGAACTCCGAGCGGGTCATCTCGACGACGGCGCCGGTGCGGCCCAGCTTGGGTGGAATTCCGCCGGCGGCCCGAATCAGCTCGTACTGAAACGAGTCATCCCCCGGGACCATCAACTTTTCACGGCCCATCAGGCGCATCACCCGTTTTCTTGCGGACCGGGGTATCCGGGCGGTTTTGCGGGCTATGAGATCCAGCTGCTTTTCGTTTTCGGCGATGAGCGCCGCGGCGGCCGGCGCGCGGCCAAACATCCGTCCCAGAAGCCGGATTTTATCGAAGCTGTCTGAGATGGAGTCCATTTCAAGGTTGATCAGTTGCCAGGGGCCGGCCGCCAGGTCGGCTACAATATTTTGCTGGAGCCTGGCATAGAAAATAATGTCCGGTTTGAGGGCCTTGATGCGCTCGATATTGGGATTGAAGAATCCACCGATGATGGGGCGTAAAACGGTTTCGGGGGGATAGGTGTTGTGGTAGGTCACCCCCACCACGCTGTCCCCGGCACCGATTCTAAACAGGATCTCCGTAACGGACGGCACCAGGGACACCACCCGGTAAGCGCGCGTTTCCAGGACGACCTCGCGGCCCATGTCATCCGTGAACGCCGCCGGCAGGCCCCACCCGGGCAGCGCCTTCAAGCAAACGGCGGCCACCCAAAAGATCATCAATATTGCAGTTCGACAGTGTTTAGCGGTCATTTTAAATGCGTCTCCGTCTCAAAAACTTTTTGCGATTATCCAGAAAGACCAAGTTCAAGGCATGCCGTCTATTTTATCCCCCTCCCTCGATCCCTCCCGCCTGTCGAAGATCCCGAGTTCTTTTCGGGAGGGAGGGGAGTGAGGTGCCGGTTACTTGGGCTTTGTAGATATCCAAGAATTTTTTTACTTCTCCGGTACATACACCAGGGTGCCGTCCTGCAGCCGGTAGGCGATGCCGAGCCTCTGGCCCTGGCCCTGGGTTTTTTCACGGCTCACTTTCATGGCTTTGATCCGGCGCCCCTTTTTGGTGATGATTTCCATCTGTCCGCTGGGGGACTCTTTCATAATCGTCATTTCGGATTTCTCGGAAAAGAGGTCCTGCAGATGGTAGGCGGTAAACAGGGTGAATATCAGCCCGACGATGAATACCAGCCCAATATCGAACAGGTTGGCCAGCCCGGTCAAGGGATCGTCGTCGGTAAAGGCTTGCGCACCGTAGCTATAGGGACCGGATCTGAAACGTGTTTGTTGTAGATATTTCAACTGTCACCGTCCTTTCCGTCGCGGGTCAACAGTTCGGTGGATAGCTGGATGTTCTTGATATCCTGCTCGATCCAGCGCCGCTTGACGGTATAGAAGAAAAAAGCGGTCATGCCGATGGTCAGACCGACGACCGTCGTGGTAAAGGCAATCACCAGATCCGACGATAACCGGGTCATATCCCCCTGGCCGAGGGCCGCCAACCCCGTGCCCATGGGAATCAGCGTGCCGACCAAACCCAGACCCGGTGCCAGGCGCACGAGGATGCGCAATCGATCCATTCCGCGCCAGACCTCGTGGGTGGTTTCCTGTAGCAGGTTTTCGACGGCGATTTCCGTCAACGGATCTTTTTCCGCCAGTACGTCTTTCAGCCGGTGAACATAGGAAATGACGCGGTGGGGCAGCAGGTTGGTCAAATCGCCGCCGGCGATGCGCTCGGGCAGCTTCTCCGGCGGCAGCTTTTCGAGTCGCAGCCGTTCCAGCCACTCGGCCGCAAAGCGCCCGGCGAACAACACCACCCAAAGCGTCATCAGCACCAGGATCACCAGGACGGGATACAGCAAGGAGGCGGCGATCAGATAAATCGAGGTTTTCAGGAGCGCAACGACATTCATGTGATCACCCTCCTGATGCGTCGTCTCATCAGCACGAAACCGGTGCCGAAGATCGCCGCAAAAATCCCCCAGCCGGCCAGGATGGTTGATCCGGATAAAGCGTTCGGGCCAGGGGCCCGGTTGGCCAGGCGGTAAATTTCATCCGCTTCACTGACGTGCGGCAAGGCCGTTACCGAGAGCAAAAAGTAGGCGGCGATCGCGACCATGGTCGCCCCGAGCAGTGGCTCGGGCGGGGTCGCAAGGCGGGTTTCAACCTTCTTCATCCCGGCGGCTGCGGCCAGGCTGACGGCAATGAAAAGTCCGTAGAGACCGAAAATGGGACGGTGACCGGCTTCCGGCAGAGCGGCCAGGGCAAAGGAAATGGAAAAAAAGATGACGCTGAAACAAACCGGGCAGGGAACGATCATGGCAATCCACGCCAGGCCGGATTTTCCCCCGGGCCGCGATTTGAGCAGCGCGACGCCCCAGATCGTCATCAGCAAGGCCATCCCGAAATGCAGCCACATACCGGAGCTTAAAAAACTGCGGGCGGTGTCCAGGTGATCGAGCAGATTGATCCGTTTCAGAAAAAGAAAAGTCGACCAGAAGACGATCCCATAGCCGCCGAGAAAGGCCGCCAGCGTGGCAACCGCCGAATAGCGGGATTTGCCCCTGCTCAGCAGGTAGTAAAGTCCAATCCCACTCTTCAGGGCAAAAATCCCGATGCTGAACGCGATGCCGATGAACAGACTTTTGTATTCCATCATACCCTTTCAGAAAGCGCGGCAGGCGCCTTCAGCCGATCGGGCAAAAAAAAACCCGGACCGATAGTTGCTTCGATCCGGGGAACTCCCTTTTTGATCCTCGGGCTCATGACGTTCACACTGCCACGCAAAACGTCACATTACGGTCAGGCAGGTCTTCTGACTTCCCCACCCTGCCGGTGGCCTTCCCAAACCGTTTCCATACGGCTCAGTGGCACACAAAGACCGAAAAGGTTTTCCTATCCGTCGATTGAAAGATAGAGGGGGGTTACAGCGGCGGGCCCGTCCCTGAATTTAACAGGGTTCCCTATTAAGCGCGTCTCGCACCTGAACGTTATAGTGCCCTTTTCCTATTATGTTTGACCGGAACTGTCAAGCTATTTGTCTAGCTGAAACCATGAACCGAATCGATCAACGGCCGAGGCAATCTTCCTGCTCGTGGCCGGAACGACAATCATACTTCAATTCAGCTGGAACCGGATCTGGACCCGCACCCACATGGTCGTCGCTTTGCCGTCCCGGGTTCCGGGTTCAAACAACCATTTTCGAACGGCTGCGGCGGCTGATCGGTCTAAAACGCCATGACCGCTGGATTTAAACACTTTCAGCTCCTTAATGCGTCCCTTTTTATCGACCAGAACCTCGATGACGACACTGCCTTCATAGCCTTTTCGGCGCGCACGCAAGGGATAGTCGGGGGGGGGGATTTTTGCGGTACAAAGGCCTTGCCTGAATCAGGCTCGGGGCGGCGGCCGGGTCTCCTTTGGTAGCCAGGGCGGCGGCCCTTAGGGGATTTTTCAAGCCAAAATGCCACCAAATAAGCTTTGAAGGAGAATACAAGACCGTTTTTAGGCCTTAGAGCGCCATTTTGCTATCAAAATGATGCTTTAAAGCTAGACGCTATTGTCGCGTAAATCCAGTGTCTGGCTTTATCTTAAATCGTCATTTTCGTTATCAAAAGCATCGCTTTAACCCAAAATGAGGGTCTTTTTAGATGCTAAGTCCTTGATCTTTGGGCATTCAGCTTGGTCCGACCCCAATTTCCCAATTTCGACTTAACATAATTACCGCTCCGACGCGTAAAATACGAGTATCCTACACAATTATAATGTAAGTAATAATGTAAATATATTGTATAAAACCGATTTATCAAAACTATCTGTTTATCAACAAGCATGGCAGGCCATTAACAAATTGTCAGAGGAAGAAATACTTAAAAGAAATACTAATAACGTTACCGTTGATAAAAACGCTCTAATAAAAGAACGATATAAAATTAAATGGCTTGGTTGAAGAGAAACTTTATATCTTCCAGGACAAAAAGAGCATCTCAATGGCTTAAGTGGGTTGAGGACATAAGGCAAGATACATTCACCAAAACCCTCTACTTTAGCCCCCCTCCATAGATGCCACAATGTGCTATAAGCATGTAATATAATATATAATTTTGTGTAAAAAGCTTCCTTATTACATATTTTTTTTATGAATTCGCATAGCTTTTTTGCATCTCAACCAATATAACCAATTAATATAATTCACTTCTCCGCAACCGGTTGATTTTGCATAATTTTTGCACCAAATAGGGGCCTTGCGCTGAAGTTTTTTTTTGAAATGAGAGATGGGCAGGACCTTTTTAACGATCACTTTGTACAGGGCGGAAGATTATGAAAAGTATGCTTTTCTAAGCACTGGTTGGGGTGTTTTTATTCGTTGGGAATGTTGGAGCTACGACCTAATCGGACGGATTGATCTTGTACTATGATTTTGAAGGAAATGCATATGATCAAAGTGGCAACGGATTCGATGGAACCGAGACCGGTACGGTAGAGTATAGCAACGGCATAATAGGACAATCGGCATTGTTCAACGGAAACGGTGATGCAATTGCTGTTTGCAGACTGCAACAACTGAGAGATTGAAACAAGCGGCGCTGTGGATTTAACCCAACACCCTTTAAGGAATGAGGAGGTCAAAAATGAAAGAAGGGTTATTGAAGTTGAGTTGTTTGGTGATTTGCGCGTTGTTTTTGGGTGGAATCGTTCATGCAGAGATGGTTCCGAAGATCGTCTGGCAATCCGAGGCGTCAGGAAACAAGGACATCTGGATGATGAGTCTTGATAAATCGGATAAGATTCAGTTAACATTTTACCCGGGAAAAGATGCCAACCCCATGATCTCGCCTGATGGGACAATGGTCGCCTTTTATTCGGACAGAACAGGAGAGTATCAGATTTGGGTATTGAATCTGCAAACTAAAATCCTGAAGCAAGTGACTACGGAAGGTGGCAATTCACCTGTATGGTCACCGGATGGCAGGATATTTTTCAACATGGGCTCAACATGGGAAGTCTCGGCAATTTATCCCGATGGATCCGGGCTAACATATATAGGGGAGCTGGGAGCAAATCCATCCATGAGCCCGGATGGCAGCCAGATTGCGTACTACCCGCGTCCAAATTCAAACCCGAACAGCTATGACCTGTATGTGGCCAGCTCCATAGATGGCTCAAATCGGGTCAATCTGAGCAATGTTGCGGGCCTTGGCGGTTTCGAGCGGCCAAATGGATTGAATGCCTGGGGTTCCAACGGTAAAATACTGATCATGGCACAGGAACCAAGATGGAGTAGCACCAGTGGTTATGGTATCTGGTGGGTAGCGGATGATGGCAGCGGCTCGGGTGTTATTTTTGATGAACCTGGTCACAGTGATGGGCTTGCAAGCTGGTCCCCTGATGAGACCCAAATAATATTTACCAGTACAAAGGGGACTGGTGATTTCAACCTTTGGATAACGGATGCTCACGGAAACAATCCAATTCAGCTGACAGACGATCCCGCTGAAGATATATACCCGCACTGGGGGTATGTGGATATTGATCCGGTTGATTTGTGCGATGGTTATCCGAATAAGGTTGTCGACACTTTGCAAGTGGACCAACAACCGAGCGACATCGCCCTCATGCCGGATGAATCCGTTGCCTACACCGCAGGAAGCACTGGCGACACATTCATCTCAGCAGTAAACCTGTCAGATGGCACAGTCACAGAAATCCCTGTCGGTAATACTCCCTGGGGGGTTGCAGTGAGTCGTGACGGACAGCATGTATATGCATCGAATTATAATGACGACACCGTCAGCATTATCCAGACATCGGACAACACTGTTATTGACACTGTAAATGTCGGCGATGGCCCGATCTGGCTCGCCTCCTCGAATGCCTATGTTTATGTGGCAAACTACGAAGGCGGAACAGTTTCTGTAATCCGGCGATGGGACAACCATGTTTTCGATCCCATCACGGTAGGTGTCAATCCTCAGGCAATCGTCGTAACGCCAGACCAGAGCCACGTATATGTCGCCAACCGCGGTGGGGAATCGGTCAGTGTAATCCGAGCATCAGACCGATCCGTGGTCAAGACAATCCCGGTCACCGGAGAACCGGCCCACATGGCAATTAGTCCTGACGGTTCCAAGGTGTATGTTTCCAGGCATTTGCTGAACCAGGTCTCGGTGATTGACACGGCCAGCAATGAGATCGTCGGTGATCCCATCGAGGTTGGATACAGACCGGTCAAGGTAGCTGTAACGCCCAATGGCCAATATTTGTTCGTCCTTCGGCATTACGCGGATGAGTTCGATGTGGTCGATACGGCAACCGAATCAATCGCCGACGTGATTTCAGTTGGAGACGGACCCTATGACATGGCCTTTTCCGAAGACGGCTGCCGGCTGTATGTACCGAATCACCATGATGGCAGGTTAATGGTATTGGAAGCGTTCAACAACCAACCGCCGGTTGCTGAAGCCGGAGACAATGTAATCATTTTCGCCAGGTACGTTGTGGATACAACTGTCAATGGAAATGGATGGGACGAAGATGGCGATGCCCTGGACTGCCGATGGCTGCAGGATGAACATGTATTGGTCGACTGGATTCCTACAGCCGAAAATGGGGATTGCCTGCTACCATTGGATGTTTTCCTGCCTGATGTTGGCGAGCACACATTGACCTTAGAAGTCAGCGACGGACTTCTCACCTCTTCAGATCAGATGGTACTTCATGTCGAAGAGGACATCCCAAGTGATGTCATTGCAGAGATTTGTCCGTGTGACGACAAATGGAGAAATCACAGACAATATTTAAGGTGTGTGTCTCGACAGGCTAGAAAATTTTTCCGAGATAATTTGATTACCAAACAGGAGAGGCGTTCAATCATAAGAAATGCCCGGCGGTCGGATTGCGGCAAAAAATGTAAATAAGGAATAGAAATCTCCAGCGTCGCCTTTGCACCCCTGCCCGAGCTTGTTCCGGCCTCTGGCATCGACGGCGTTTGATATCATTATTGGCAAGGACCTAAAAGGTAGTAGGGACATTCATGTAAATATGCATTTCAACCGGGTTAATAAGACAACATGCATATATGCATGACCTCTAAACTCATGGGAAGAGAAAAGGGGACTAGGTTTATGGTTTTGAAAATTTAGTTCTTGACAAAGACATATTCCATCAATTAATTAGACGCCCAAGGTGCGAAAGCTTAAAAGGGAATCCGTTAGATACGGAGCGGTCCCGCCGCTGTAATCGGGGACGAACTCTGCAAGATGCCACTGTTCGGTCGAAGCCGGATGGGAAGGCGCAGAAACTAGGAAGATCCGAAAGCCAGAAGACCTGCCTTAGGTTTATATAAGCTGCTTTTCTGCGGGCAACGGAGATTGCGGCGGTTTAAATGGGGGTCAAGAAAGCTGGGTGCAGCCCTTCAAGTTCTATAACTTGAAGGGCTTTTTTTATTTTATACCTGTGGGCAACAGACAAAAAGGAGGATAACACATGGGTAACGTACTATTGATCCGACGGATATTTATTTTCATCGGTTTTGGTTTAATGTGCATGTCTACTGCTGCTATGGCAGCCATTTCCCCCCTTGGTCCCTATCAGGCCGAAGTCCTGACGGACCCCAACCCGGCTGTATTTACGTTTCAGAGCTCAATTGCGCACTATAATAATTATGTCATTTACGCCGGCGACGACGGAAAAATCTACGCCTATAGCGAGGCCAGCGGAACATCCACCCTGGTCAGCGACACCAGTTCCCTGGGCAATGCCTGGGCCACCGTGCAGGGGTTTGTCGTCAGCCGCAACAATTATCTGTACTTCCATGACAACGCCCTGACGTCCAACGTTTACCGTCTGCATTTAACAGACACCTGGCCGGCTGCCTACGAAATCCTGGATACCGGCATCACCAGCGCCATTTTTGCATTTGCCGAAAATCCCTGGACCGATACGATCTGGTTCACAGCGGCCGATTTTTTCGGCAGCGGCAACAGTTTCTATCTTTACGAGATCGACAATGCCTTTGCGGCCGCCACCCTGAAAGCATCTTTTGTCCAGCCCAACAGCGGCGGCAACGGTCCTATTATATTCAAAAATTCAAATACGGTGTTGTACGGAGAAGCGGTATTCGGCGGCAATGGATATTTTCACCTGGTCAATTCCAGCACCGGGGAACTGATCCGAGAAAATTACCTGACCTTTGCCAACGGGTTGGGTGACTCCACCTATGGCTACAATAACCGCATATATGCCACCACGGGCGGCGGGAAAACGATTTTCGAAATTCAGGGCATCGCTTTAAAGGCGCTGGGCACCACCGATGACGAAGCCCGCGGAATTACATTCGGCAGTGCGGCTTTCTTTGTCAGCGAAATGGTGCCGTGGTCCGGCGGACCGGATGACGGTCAAATCACCTTCAACAAGGGCTGGGACCCTAATACCATCAATGAAATCGCCCCGCTGGACCCGTTTCGGGCGCGCGCAATTGCGGATCCTGCCCCGCAGGTCTTTAAGTATCAGAGTTCGCTGGCCTACTACAACAACTACCTGATCTATACCGGCGCCGACGGCAAAATCTACGGCTATAATCTGGATTCCAGCGCCTCCACCGTCATCAGCGACACCAGCTCACTCGGCACTTCCTATGCCGCCGTCCAGGGTTTTCTCGTCAGCGCCGACGGCTATCTATATTTTCATGACAACGCGTTGACGAAAAACATCTATCGCCTGAATTTAACGGACACCTGGCCGGTAGGCTACGAGACCCTCGCCACCGGCATCACCAGTGCCATTTATGGTTTCACCGAAAATCCCTGGAATCGATCCATCTGGTTTGCGTCAGCCGATTTTTTCGGCGCCGGCAGCAATTTCTACCTCTATCGCGTCAATTCCGCCTTTACGGGCATTCGTCTGAACAGCGCTTTTGAACAACCCCACGGCGGCGGCAACGGTCCCATCATCTTTAACAACGAAACGACCCTGCTTTACGGCGAAGCCGTTTTCTGGGGCAACGGCTATTTTCACCGTGTCGATACCGTCACCGGCAATATCCTCCAAGAAGACTACCTGACCTTTGACAAGGGATTGGGAGACGCGACTTACGGCTATGACGGCCTCATTTATGCAACATCGGGAGGCGGCAACAGTGTTTTTGAAATCGACGGTGACCAGAAAACCCGGATCGCAACGACCCATGACGAGGCCCGCGGAATCACCTTTGACGGATCCTCTTTGAATATCAGCACCATGGTGCCGTTTTCCGGAGGTGGCGACGACGGCGAGATCAGTTTGGTACAACTCTGGCGATCACGGGTGTCCGGAGTTCAGGCTGACCAGCGCGTGGAAGACACCGTGGACCTCAACGACGATGGCATCCCGGACAACCAACAGCCGAATGACATTTTGTCCGTAAATAGTGCAAACGGCGGCGGATCAATGCAAATCGGCGTCAGCCCGATCGGAGCGGATGGTATCCTCGAATCACTCGAAGCCGTGGATGCCGCTACGATTGACGAATCAGCCGGGAAGCCTTCCGACTTTCCCTTTGATCTGGTCAGCTATCGCCTCAAGGTGACCAGCCCGGACGGCACCGCCCGGGTCACGGTTTATTTTTCGGAACCTGCGGCAGCAGGCGCCAGGTGGTACAAATACGATCCGATTGACGGCTGGGTGGATTACTCGGCTCACGCGACATTCAGCACCGACAGACGGTCGGTGACCCTCGAACTCAAAGACGGAGATTATGGTGATTTTGATCGCATCGTCAACGGAGAGATCGTTGATCCCGGCGGTGTGGGGATTCAGCAATCGACCGGCGGCAGCAGCAGTAGCGGCGGCGGCGGTGGCGGTGGCGGTGGCTGTTTCATCGACACCGTGGGATCGCAGGTTCCGAGCCGGGATCGGCTTTTGTCGTGCCTCTTAATTGCAGCGGCGGTGCTGGTCGGCTTATGCCTCGGCCTAATCCGAAAACGTGAAAACGCCTAAAACCATGATGAATGAGCAAACAATTGCCAAATGCTGCCGGGTGGTTTTTGTGCTGGTACTGCTGACGGCATCCGGGTTCGTGCATGCCCAGGAGCAAGCGCCGGATCCTGAAAAGCGGACCGGCGCATCCCGTTTTCAAATGGAAGAAGTGGTCGTAAGCGCCACCGGGCTTGAAGATGAAATTCGCAAGGTCGCCCGCAATGTGACCGTGATTACGGCCGAAGACATTGCGCAAAGCCCCAGCAACTACGTCCCCGATCTGTTGTCGCGGGAGGCTAATGTCAATTTGCAGAGCTTCTACGGGACGGACAAGCAGGCGGCCGTCGACATTCGCGGCATGGGCCAAACCACAGCGAGCAACGTGCTGGTTCTGGTGGATGGGTTTCTGTTGAATTCGCCGGATCTGGCCGGCCCGGATTTTTCGACTATCCCGATCGATGAGATCGAACGCATCGAAATCATCCGGGGAGCGGGTTCGATCAGATACGGCTCCGGCGCGGTCGGCGGCGTGGTCAACATCATTACCAAGCGCGGCGGCCTCAAACCCACTGTTCGTCCGTATATATCCTACGGCAGCTACGAGACGATTGACGCCCGGGCTTCAGGCGGCGGCCAGGTCGGAAACCTGGATTTGAACCTTAATGCCTCCTATTTCGACACCGACGGCTACCGCCAAAACAGCGATCTTGAAAAAAAAGACATCGGAGCTCGCACCGGATATGACGCCAGCGAACACATCGGCGGTGATTTTGTCGATGCCCTGCTCTTTACCTTGACGGCCAACTACCATGAAGACGACCAGGGCTTTCCCGGCGGGGTTCCCATCGAGGCAATCGACGATTCGAACGACCGCCGCAAAGCCAGCACGCCCGATGATGGTGCCGAAACCACGGACAAACGTATCCGGGGCGGAATCGAAGCCGATATCGGAACCTTCGGCGCCATTAAATTGAATGGCGGCCTGCGCGACCGGGACAGCGATTTTATTTTTGGCTATACCCCCTTGAAGTCCAAGAGCGATCAGACCAGCCGGCTGGAAGAAGACACCCAACTGCTGGATCTGAGTTATGTCAAAGACTATTCCCTGGGGGGTCTCGCTCACACTTTACAGTTCGGCTCCGATTACTACTACACCGACTATTACAGCGAACGCCTTGATCAGCGCGAGCGCAAAAACAGCGAGATCGAAAACCTCGGCCTGTTTATTACCCATCGCTCATCATATGGTCAGCGCGTATCATTCGATATCGGCTTCCGCTACAATGTCTATGAGGGAACGTTTCGCAATGATGACCTGGTCGATTTCGGGGGACGGGATGTGTGGGTCAACGGCGACGAGTTTGACCGGGACTACTACGACACCGCCTATAACGTCGGCCTGGTTTACACCCCCCTGAGAAGCACATCGATCTACGGCAGCTTTGCGACCAGCTTCAGAATCCCCAATGTTGACGAATTTGCCCTGGCCGCCGACGATCTGCAGCCCCAGGACGGCTGGCATGTCGATCTGGGATTGCGCTATCAGTTCAGGGATGCCGCCGAGCTGTCTTTGGGCCTTTTTTATTTTGAGATCGACGATGAGATCTTCTTCGATGCGGATGCCCGGGAAAACCGCAATTTTGAAGACACCACCCAGCGGTTCGGCATCGAAACCGCCCTTAACTATCACCCCTCCAAAGCCCTTTACCTGTGGGGGAATTTCACCTTAATGGAGGCCCGCTTTAAAGACAGCGACAACCAGATTCCGCTGGTGCCCCGATACTCGGGCAGACTGGGGATGGAGTGGCGCATCATCGACCCCCTGTTGCTGGCGATCAGCGGCACTTTTGTCGGCTCCCGCTATGACGGCAATGATATTACCAATGATCGCTTTGCGAAACTGGATCCCTATCAGGTCTTCGATGCCAAACTCACCTATACCTTGAAACGATTTTCCTTTTTTGGGGGGGTTAACAATATATTCAACGAATTTTACGAGACCCTGGCATTCAGTGAATCCTACTTTCCGATGCCGGACCGCAATTTCTACGCCGGCCTGGCATGGTCGCTGTGACGGGAGAAAAGAACATGATGGCATTTAAAAAAGCAGTAATCGCCCTGTCTCTGGTTGTGTTGAGCGCGGTACCGCTGATGGCGGGCCCCTATCCGCCCGCAGTGGGCAAAAACGGATCGACCGCCGTATCCAGGAATGATCCGGCCATCATCGCCTGGGCTTCCGGCTGGATCGATTACCTGCCGGGCGAGGCGGTTTCCTCCACCTGGATGAACCCGCGACAAGCCTTGGGGCCGGCCGAGGGCAATTCCTTTGACGTTGTCAGCCTGGGACGTGGTGGAGAGATCACCCTGACCTTCGATCCACCGCTGAAAAATGGACCGGATTGGGATCTGGTCCTGTTCGAAAACTCCTTCTCCGACACCTTTCTGGAGCTTGCGTATGTCGAAGTTTCATCGGATGGGCAGCATTTCGTGCGATTTGACAACGATTCTCGGACCGCCGGTCCGGTGGGTGGGTTCGGCGCCCTGGAGCCAACGAACATCGACGGTTTCGCCGGAAAATATCGCCAAGGTTTTGGAACGCCGTTCGACTTATCGGAACTGTCCGCAAAAGGCGACGTCAAGGCCGGTCTGATCGATTTAAATCAGATTTCATATGTCAGGATTATTGACATCGTCGGCGACGGCACTAATTTCGATACCGGCGGGAACATTATCTGGGATCCCTACCCCACCGCCCAAAGCGCCGGATTCGACCTGGACGCTGCCGGCGTTCGGTACCATGCGGTGATCAACGACGTTCCGGCCCAGCCGATGCTGTTGTCTCCCGCAAACGGCAGTCAGAACGTTATGCTGGCGGCAACCCTGGTCAGCAGTGCTTTTACGGATGAAAACATTGCCGACGGCGATTTTCATCTTCAAACCCATTGGCAGGTAAGCCGGGATTCCGGTTTTGCGGATCTCGTGCTGGATATGCGAAGCACCGTGTCGTTAACGTCATTCGCCCTCACCGGATCGGAACTGGACACGAACCAAGTCTATTTCTGGCGCAACCGCTACATTGACAGCTACGATGCTGCATCGGATTGGACCGCAGTATACAATTTCAGAACGACGACGACCTCCGGAGACGGCAATACCAACGGCATAACGGACGACCAGGAACTGGACGCCTCGAATACAGTGGATTTAAATGGAGACGGCATACCGGATGTCGCTCAAATAAGCGATCAATTCAAGGTCCTTGATGCCGCGGACGGATCCGGCCCGATCGCGCTGGAAATTCCAAATCCAAATGAGGTCATCGAGCGGATCGAGTCGGTTGAGACGGATATCTACCCGGACCAGGGAGAGGATCCGAAGCCGGAAGACACCCTGTTTGGAATGTTGAGCTTTAAGTTGCGCCTTCAGAACGCTGGTGATACAACGACGGTGGGGGTTTACTTTCACGAAGCGCTGCCGGACGAATACCGGTGGTATAAATATGATCCGGTGAGAGGCTGGTACGTTATTGCCGATACTGACTTCAGTGATGATCGACGATCTTTGACGTTTACGGTTCAAGACGGCGGTGCGGGTGATGCCGACGGATTGGTCAACGGCATCATCGTGGATCCGGCCGGGGCGGGCGCTAATCCGGTGGATGAAAACGTTCCTGAAAGCGGTTCAGCGGGTATCAGCGGCAGCGGCGGTGCCTGCTTCGTCACGGCAACAGCTGGAGGGCCGGGATTGAATGGGTTGAGTTTTTGGAAGACCGGTGGTTTCCTTTCACTGCTGGTCGTCTTTCTGCTGACAGGCGTATTTTGCGCCGGCCGAAACTTTGAGAATTTCAGGCAACATAAAAAGTGACTTTCAGACACATGAAAAAATATGTGACCGGATTGGTTGTTGCATTTAGTATGCTTTTCTGCCTGCAGGCTGTTGGGAAAACGGTAACTGATCAGCTGGGAAGGCGATTGCAAATACCCGACAATCCGCAAAGAATCGTGTCCCTGGCACCCAGTATTACCGAGATTATATTTCAGCTCAATCAAGGACATCGTCTGAAGGGAGCCACCCAGTACAGCAACTATCCGCCGCAGGCCCGAGCATTGCCGAAAGTGGGCTCTTATGTCCGACTGGATCTCGAAAGAATCGTCGCGTTGAAACCGGATCTTTGCCTGGCCATCAAGGACGGCAATCCCAAAGAAATCGTCGACCGTCTGCAGTCTATGGACATTCCCGTGTACGTGGTTGATCCGCGCGATCTGGAGACGGTGATCCGGACCGTCCTGGAAATCGGGTCGGTTTTAAATGCTCCCGAAGATGCCGAAAGGGTGGCCGCTGACATGCGCAAGCGGCTTAAGCGGATTCGGACCGGTGTTGAGGCAACCGATCAGCGGCCGCGGGTTTTCATTCAAATCGGTATTTCGCCGATTATCTCGGCCGGCTCCAACACCTTTCTTAACGACCTCATTGACTTGGCCGGCGGTATCAATGTGGCCGCCGGCTTCAGCGCCTATCCGCGGTTTAGCCGCGAACAGGTTCTGGCGCTGTCTCCGGACGTCATCATTATCACCTCGATGGCTAGACAGGCTGTTTTTCAACAAATCAAGACCCAATGGAGCCGCTGGTCGGATCTGCCGGCCGCGCGGGATGATCGCATCTTTATCGTCGATTCGGATGTCTTCGACCGGCCCTCACCCAGGTTGCTGGACGGTTTGGAAATACTCACCAAATTGATACACCCGGAACGGATCGGGCACCATCCATGAAACTGGAATTTCCCAATATCGTCTGGCGCATATGCGCTGTCTCGCTGGTGCTGTTGATGGTGCTGGCCGTCAGCATATTGCTCGGGCTTTCCTTTGGCCCGACCGGAGGTGTCAGGCAGACCATGGCGACAATATTTCAGGAACAAAGCGCCAATGCCAATGCCGTGCACCATACGATTATCTGGCAAATTCGCTTTCCCCGGGTGCTCCTGGCAATCCTGGTCGGTGCCACGCTTTCCCTGGGCGGACTGGTTTTTCAAGCGCTGCTTAGAAATCCCTTGGCGGAACCATACATTTTAGGCATTTCCGGCGGGTCCGCCATCGGTGCCATTGCCGGAATTTTGCTGGGGTTATCCAGATTTCCCGGCGTGAGCTCGACGGCTTTTTTGGGCAGTCTCGCCACCCTGGGCCTGGTTCTGGTCATGACCTCCGGCCAAAGCATTTTAAAACGGGAGTCTTTGCTGCTTTCCGGCGTCATGGTAAACGCATTTTGTTCAGCGGTGATCCTGTTTCTGATTTCCCTGGTCCAGGATTCACGATTGCATAATATCTTGTTCTGGATGATGGGAGATCTATCGACGGCCGATATGAAGCAGGTAATGATCCTGATAGCGTTGCTGTTGCCCTGTTTCGGCTTGATCTTCTGGTTTTCCCACAGCATGAATCTTCTCCTGATGGGCAAAGAACTGGCGCAAAGTCTGGGAGTAAACATTAAAATGGTCACCCTGGTGCTGCTGGTGACGGTATCATTTATGGTAAGCGCCAGCGTCAGCTATTGCGGATTGCTGGGCTTTATCGGCTTGGTGGTGCCGCATCTGCTGCGACTGCTAATCGGCCCCGATCACCGGGTACTCGTGCCGGCCTGCATCATGGGCGGCGGCGCCTTTTTAGCGGTCTGCGATCTGCTGGCCAGGACGCTGCCCCAGCAGGGAGAAATGCCGCCGGGCGTGATCACCGCCTTGGTCGGCGCGCCGTTGTTTATTTATCTGTTAAAAAGATCCAGACAATGAGTTCGGCAATTAAGATACACAATTTAAGCTATTCATTCAGCAACCGGCCCGTTTTGCAACATCTCTCCTTTACCGTCAGCGAGGGCGATTTTTTTATCATCATCGGGCCCAACGGCTCCGGAAAGACGACCTTGTTGCGGACCATGGCGGGGATTCTAAAGTCCGGCATGGGACAAATGGAAATTTTCAACCGCCGGATTTCCAGTTTTAAACGCAAAGAATTTGCGCGGCTGGTCGCCTACGTTCCCCAGGCATCGCCCGTTGACTTTCCGTTTAAAGTTGCCGATTTGGTGTTAATGGGCCGCGCTCCGTACAACAGCACCCTGGGCATCGAAACGGAAGCAGATCGTGCCGCATCCATGCAGGCCATGCGATTTACGGAAATCGATCATTTGGCCGACCGCAAACTTAACCAGCTAAGCGGCGGCGAGCAGCAGCGGGTGTTTATCGCGCGGGCAATCTGCCAGGAACCGAAAATACTGCTGTTAGATGAGCCCACCGCATCTTTGGATCTGGCCCATCAGGTTCGTATCATGGATCTCATGGAAAAGTTAAAATCGGAAAAAGGGGTGACGGTGGTCATGGTATCCCATGACATCAATCTGGCTGCCATGTACGGCAGCCGGCTACTGCTGCTCAAAGACGGAAAAATAGTTAGTTTGGGCTTGCCCGGTAAAATCCTTGATTTTGAGACCCTGGAAAAAGCATATGGCTGTGCCCTGCTCGTCGATCAAAGCCCGCTGGGGGATCTGCCGCGGGTAACGGTGGTGCCGCATAAATATCTCAAGGAACAATTTAATCGAAGATAAACCAGTCTACTATGGATTGTATCCCGGGTAGCAGAAAAGTACTTCTACCACTAGTTTCTTGTTGACAATTATTATTTGATTGGATAGATAGTCGTCAAGGTGCCGGATGGGCTTAAAAGGGAATCCGTTAAAATACGGAGCGGTCCCGCCGCTGTGATCGGGAACGAACTCTGCGAGATGCCACTGTTTGGTCGAAGCCGGATGGGAAGGCGCAGAAAGTAGGAAGATCCGAAAGCCAGAAGACCTGCCTTACAAATTGGCGATAAGTAGTTTGTGACACGACTACCATCACTCTGCGAACGACAGAGGCCAAAGTCACATAAAAAGGGTTAAGAAAACTGGGTGCAGCCCTTCAAGCGAAGCAGCTTGAAGGGCTTTTTTATTTGCGATCTGAATACCGGTTAATGCGCGAATTAGGCACCCTGTACGGAAGAAGAAGGGATATCTTTGGCAGGGATTCCCTTCTTCTTCCAAAATCCTTTTTTGAAAGCGGTCTCTGGACGCCGCACGCTGGTCAAGTAGGAGGAGAAAGAAATGGACGAAAAACGCAACTTGAAGCATCTTTATTCCGGACAGACCTCGCCGAATGTCCAAAATCAAGAGTCAGTCAGCAACGGGAAAGTACTCTATGTACCCTCGGATTCAGGCTTCACGCAAAGCCAAATGGCCAGGGAAATTCACTACTTTGGATTGGTCTCAAAAATCCCCCGTCAAGGCTATCCGTATAATATTTTAAGCCACGACATCAAAATCGACGACCTGTTCACGGTGCTCAAAGATAAATCAGGAGACCTGATTCCGATCGAAAACGGAATCATCGAACGCTATGAAATCCAGGACATCAATTCGTTTGATATGCATGTGATGTACCGGGTGCCATATGTATATCACCCTTGAGCCGAGGAGAAACAATGATCGAATTATTTAAAAGCGGCGGTCCGGTAATGTATCCCCTGCTGGCCTGCTCCATTATCGCCCTGAGTGTGATCATCGAAAGATCTATTTTCTGGCTGAGAATTGATATCAAGCGCAGTCAGAGGCTGGTGGAGGAGGTTCTTGAATTGTGCCGTGTCGGCGACTGGGAGGCGGTCAAACAGAAGACCGCCGGATCCAAAAATGCGATTATCAACATTCTGATCAGCGGTATATTGCACCGTCACTTCTCAATGACCAAAGCCATGGAAGCTGCGGCGGCCAATGAGATTAAACGCATGCGCCGCTACATGGGCGTATTGGACACCATGATAACCGTGGCCCCGTTGATGGGAATATTCGGCACTGTCATCGGCATCATCGTGTCCTTTGATATTCTGGGTGCTTCGGGCATCGAGGACCCGCGGGCGGTGACATCCGGTATCGCCCAAGCCCTGATTACCACTGCCTCCGGCCTTGGAATTGCGATATTGGCGGTAGTTCCTTTCAATTATTTCAACACCAAAGTGGAAAATGCAGCCGAGCTGATTGAAAAATATGCCACCAGTCTGGAGATCGTCTACGAAAAACTAGCCGGGCAGCCAGGCCGGACCACCGAGGTTGCGCAATGAAAATCAACCGGAGAGCCGATCGCAAAGCCCGCATCGAAATGCTGCCGCTAATTGATATTGTTTTTCTGTTGCTGGTGTTTTTCATATACGCCATGCTCTCTATGGCGGTGCACCGCGGACTGCCGGTGGATCTTCCCACCTCCCGGACCGCCGAATTGGACAAGCGATTGATTTTGTCCGTCACCATGAAGCCCGATGGCTCGATCTACGTGGACAAAGCGCCGGTCAGTCTGGAAAATCTGGCTGACACGATTAAAACCCTTGTCAAGAATCAAGATGAACCCGGCGTATTATTGTTCGCCGATCGTTCGATTCAGTATCAAGCCTTATTTCGAGTTCTGGATAAAATCAGGTTGGCGGGTATCAATCGAATATCGTTGCAAGCCGAATTCGAGCAAAACCAGTGAAGCATTTATTCATTCCAATTATACTCTCGCTGGCCATACATGCCTTTATCTTGAGCCTGGACACGAGCCTGTTTAAAACGTCTCCACCGACCACCCCCCTTAAGAATCGTGTCACGGTCTCTCTGGTGACCCTGCCGCCGCGCAGTGATCAACAGGCGGATACACCCACCAATAAACCGCAGGCGATCGCGAAAAAAGATAAGTTGCCTTCTAAACCGACGGCTAAACCAAAGCCAAAGATATCTGAGCCTCAGAAACATGCAGCCAGATCCGAACCGCAATTACAATCAAGGAAACCGGAACCACGTAACCCCGCACCGCAACCGGAGCCGCCAAAACTGACACCGAAATCGGAGTCGCAAAAGCTGAAAACGAAAGTCGAGCCGCAAAAACCGGCACCGAAACCCGAACCCCGAAAACTGACACCGAAAACTCAACCGCAAAAACCGGCTACTAAACCGAAGCCGCGAAAACCGACGTCGATTCCCGAGCCCCAAAAACTGACACCGAAGCCTCAGCCGCAAAAGCTGGCAACGAAACCGAAGCCGCGAAAACCGATACCGAAACCCGAGCCCCGAAAGCTGACACCGAAAACTCAGCCGCAAAAGCCGGCAACTAAACCGACGCCGCGAGTACCGGCGCCGCAAACCGAGCCCCGAAAATTGACACCGAAACCAGTTAAACGGCCGGCAGAGACCCTATCACCGCGGGAAATCACAAAGAAGAAAGCGGTGGTTGCAACAAATGAATTTACAAAATGGGAGAGACCCAAAAGAAGTCTTAAGAAACTGACCAAAAAGCCGCAAAAGGTGACTCTCACCCAAAAAGTGGCCCCCATCAAATCCCCTAAACTGATCGAGCCGGCACCGAAAGCGCGTCCCGCTGATGACAAGTCGTTCGTTCTCCATCAAAAAAATCCCCTAAGAGACTCGGCTGCTCGACCCGAACCGATTAACACCCCAAACAGTCCCGAGGTGACAGCAGCAACTGAAAGCTTCAACCCCAACATAACCATCGATACAGCCAGCAAAGAAAAACCATCTGCCGGAGCGGGATGGATTTTGGCAAAGCCGCTGTACCGCAAGAACCCACCCCCCAATTATCCCCGACAAGCGCGCCGTAAGCGTTATGAAGGAGTCGTGATTCTCGAAGTTTTAGTCGATGACAACGGCGAAGTCGAGGATTTAAAAGTTTTCAAATCCAGCGGATTTAAAGTATTGGATAAATCGGCGCGCTCAGCGGTACGCAAATGGTTTTTTGAGCCTGGAACGAAAAACGGCAAAGCCACGGCAATGTGGGTCAAAGTGCCGATTCGATTCAGGTTGGAGCAGTAGGGTCGATGAATCATTCTATCTGCCAATTTCTATCTGGACGAGTTCGCGGAGATCTCCCGCAAAGGCGGGTGTCCGCTGCTGAATGCGTCAGTTGATTTGGACAACATTCATCCGCCCCTAAAGGAGCGCGTGGCCGAAGCCATTATCAAGTCCGCCAGGCACATATCCGTGGCCGATTGCATGTGCCGTAAAATCAGCGATGTAAAAGGCGGTACCTGCGACCGCCCGCTGGAAGTCTGTCTGCAGTTCGGCGGTGCAGCCCACTTATATTTGGACAACGAGCTGGGACGCCGCATCGATCAGCAGGAGGCGCTGGCCTTGCTGAAGAAAGGTGTGGAGTCTTCACTGGTCATCCAGGTCGGCTCGCCCCAGAATCCCGGCGGGATGTGCATGTGCTGCGACTGCTGCTGTATACCGCTGTCGGCCTACAAGAAAACCGAGCAACCGGCTCTCTATGCCAACAGCAACTACTTTACCGTGGTTGACGAAAATGCGTGCACGGCCTGCGGCATTTGTGAATCCCGTTGTCAGATGGACGCCGTCACCGTAGAAGATTGCTCCCAAGTCGATCTGGATCGCTGCATCGGCTGCGGCCTTTGTGTGACCACCTGTGATTTCGATGCTATTGAACTCCACAAGAAAGACGAGGACAAACAGTGGATTCCCCAGCTGGACTATATGACCGCGCTGATGAATATTTACAAGGAACGCCGGGGAGGCTGACTGCGCTGGCCGGATCGAGCACACTAGGCCGTTGGATGAGCACTATTGCAGTCAGGCTGCGGTTCACTCCAATCTGAGAAAGCCAGGAAGGTAGGATCAATAAAAAGGCGAACCATAAATGACCCCAAATAAAAAGCAGAGCGTAAAACGCTCTGCTTATGTTTTAAATGATGGAGTGATAATGTAGTTATAGTTTGCAAAACTCATTTCCTTCAGAATCCTTGGTGCATCGGTTGATTAAGAAATAAAGAGCTGTTAAAGCGATTGCGGTTCCGATCATGACAGTACCTCCTGTGCTGCGGTTAACGTTAAAGTAAAATTATTAACTCTGCCGCATTAGTCAAGATGCAAAACAGCTGTGACGCCAGGTCAGGCTGATTCCAACTTCCCATCTTTTACATAAATTAATCACATAATTTCAATATGTTGTGGAATCGCTCATAGTATTTACCTGCTACCTTACCCCTATTCGTCTCTTAACTAATCTGATCGTCATCCAATTTAAGATTGCATAAAGTTATTGAAAGGTTCGATCTTGGAGTGTTGGAGTAGTGAGGTATTAACAGAAAGCATCAACCGATATGCGAAACGCTTTGCCGTCCCGGCGGCACAGAAGCTGGGCGGCATGTTTGCCGGACACCAGGGTGGGTATCACCCCACCGCCCGGCACCACCCACTGGCCGGCCATAAAAAAATTGTCCAGATTCGGCAGGGTTCGGTTTACGCGGGTGGTAAATATCTTGTCGGTAATGGCAAAACCTTCAAAAGCGCCCTGACGATTCCGGGTATAACGCCACCACGTGTAAGGCGTTGCCACGTCGGTCATTTCGACCTGATCCTTGATGCCGGGCCACTCGTCATTCAGCCCTTCCAAAACCTGTCTGGCAGTGGCTTCTTTTTCGGCATCATACGCGTTCTTATCATTCCGGATCTCCTGCCACGGCTGCCAGTCGGATTCGATCATGACCTGCAACAGGGTTCGACCCTCAGGCGCACAGTTTTCACAGTAGTTGAAGATCCGAATCAACCAGCAATCAGTGGTAAGATAACCGGCCCGGATGTCCGAAGCGGGCTTGAGCATGGCGCTAGAAGGCTGATCAGAAAAATCACGGGTCACACCGTAATTAATCAGAATGACCGGTTTCCAAAGCGGCCATTCAGTGTGCAGCTGTTTGAGCTCTGCTGACATGTATTTACCATCCAGCAGGTCATAAAGGGTCGAAAATCCGTCAGCCGCCGATACAACGTGATCGGCCCGGTGTTCATCGCCGTTTGACAGCCGAACGCCCACGGCTTTATCCTTTTCAACCAGTATTTTTTTAACCGTCGATCGATAGGTCACCTGCCCGCCTGAATCCAGGTAGCGTTTTTCCAGCGCCCGGGCAAATCCCCCGGAGCCGTCCTTGCGAACCGCCATGTTGCCGCCGGCAAGCGCCCCCAGGATAATCATGACAAAGACCACCGGCACTTCAGGCAAAAAGAGGTATTTGAAAATATGGGCCAACCAGGGATCATGGAGTTCTTTGACGGCCTCTTCCATCGACTGCATATACCACCCGGAATAGTAGCGCAGGGTTCCCTTCATATCGAACATCATTTTAAACGTGTCCCACCAGCGGTGAATATCCGGCGGCTTTGGCATGGTAGCGCCCATATTCGAATGCCTGAAGGCCTTTGCTCCCTTGAAAATCTTGTCGATAAAAGCAGCGTCTTTAGGAGAAATTTCCTTCATGGAAGCAGCGAGCTGCTCAAGATCCTGGGTGATGTCCAGGGTGCGTCCGCCGGAAGGATCCAGAAAACGGCCGTAGTGAGTCATCTCGAGGTATTGATCCTGCTGGTCGATACCCAGCTCCCGGTAAAGTTCATGGTCGGGTCGGCCCGGCCGGTAGCCCATGTAAAAGTGAATCCCCCCATCGATGGTATAGCCCCGCCGTTTCCACTCGGCCGCCACCCCGCCGGGATGCCGGGCATGCTCAAATATCCGGCATTGATAGCCGTTCATTTGGGAATAGATCCCGGTGGACAAGCCGCCCAGCCCGGCGCCGATAATTATAACGGATGTTTTGGACATGATTGCCTCCTGTCTGGTCTTCCTAATTCGAACGTTAAACCGCCACAACTAATGTTGGACCTAAAAAAGTTCTATCGGTCCGGTGAAAGCCAGGTGAAGCTAAAAAAATTCGAAACCCGAATATCGAAATCCGAAACAAACATCAAATTCGAACATCCAAATGTTCGAAACGGTCAAAACAAGACGATCAAAGCAGTTCCTAAAATTGATGAACGCGCTTATCGCTGGATTGAGTATTGAATCGGAATTTGTTTTTGTCATTGATTTTTTATGTCATTCGAATTTGTTTTGTATTTCGTGCTTCGAATTTCGGGTTTAGAAAGTTGTGTCAGTGGCCTTGCCCACCTTCAAAGGGCCTATCTGAAACCTCTCGCTCAGAGGGAGGAACGCTCACTTATAGGTGTCCGCTGATCATTGATCAGGTAACGCCGGGCAAAATCCCTGCAAACCGATCGATAACGCTGGGGTGACATTGGGCGAAAGCCGATGTTGCGGTACAGGACCATCCCTTCGATCAGCGCCATCACTCCGTAGGCAGCCTCAGCCGGATCCACATCGCGGAACTCACCGGCGGCAATGCCTTGTTGGACGATCGCTATCATGCCTTGCCGGTAGGTGCTGTAGACCTTTTGATGAATCTTCTGAAAATCTCTGTCCACAACGGTTTTGGTGAGAAAATGGACAAACACCTTTCCCAGCAGTTCAACGGAGAAGACAGGATCGGTGCCCTCACTCGGCGGGCCCTGCGCGCCGATCTTCGGATCGTGCTGCCGAAGGGGAAGCACAACATCACCGTCGGGAAAACAGACATCGATCACAATCCCCATCATATCCATCGCCCCCATATCCGGTTGGATCAGGTCGACGATTTGCTGATTGTAGGACTCCAGGAAGGCTTGAAAAGACTGCAGCAGCAAATCGCGCTTGCCGGCAAAATAATAGTTGACCACGCCTTTGGAGACCCCGGCCTGTTTCGCAACTGTATCCATGGTCAAGGCTTCGAGACCCTGTTCGGCCACGGTTTCAATAACCGCCCTGATGACCTGGGCTCGTCTGATCGGCTCCATTCCGACTTTCGGCACCAAATGCCTCCTTTTTTTATACTGACCAGTCGAATTAAATAATAGATCTGCCAAGCCGGTTTGTCAAGGCTTTTTGACAAATAAAACAAATAATTCTATGGTCAAATTTATAAGACATGAGTAAAAGCAACGGATCAGATCTACACTCATAACAGAAACGTTCTATGGAGAAGAACAAAGTGCTGTATCCGCGTTAAAACAATACGGCGATTATCCGGGTATGTTTTGTATCTATTTGCTGAAATCAAATCATGTTTGCACAGGATGCACAGGATAGGTGAAGACAGATGACAAATAAAACAGACCGTTCGACAAAAGACTCACGACAAGCAGAATTCCGCAAATATTCAATCTTCAATCTTCAATGCCCCGGTATAGCGGGGGTTGGGTGTTCGTCCATTACAGCGATGTTGTGATCCCTTGACATATCGTACGACAGGGTTAACCTTTTTGAATAAATATGCTTTATGTCCGTAGTAGCGCACGATGAACCCATGAAAAGACGGATACCGCCGGCGATTTAAATAAGGAAACGATCATGTTCAAAAAAACACATGGAAAACATCGGGTTTCAAGACGCCATATCGTCCTTTTAGTGATATGCGTGGCCACCCTGGATATTGCTTTTGTGGCGTTTTTTTATACGGTGACGGTGCGTCGTGAAATCAATCGATACGTTGAATATCTGATCGCCATCAGCGGGGGGGTCTCCACCCAGATGACCTCACTCGGCCTTTTTCTGGAGCGGGATGCCGTTCATCTTTCACACGATACCATGATTAAAAAACGGATATCTCAAGCTAGTCATTCGCTCCAGGCAGAAGGCGGCGGCAAGGGCGGCGCGCAAACGCTCGAGATCCGCGATGCGCTGCATGACTATCTGTACTCACATTTCCACTGGATCAAGAGCATCAAAAAAGACATGGCGAAGATGCCCGGCATGCCGAGTCCGATGAAAAAATTGCGGGGCTTTGACGAGCAAAACATCCAGTTTGTTGTCGCACCTGAATATGTTTCTTTGTTGCGCACCCATGAACCCGAGCGCTACGGTGACGTGCCCATCACATACCGCAACCTCCTTGAACGCGCAGAATCGCTGAACGAGCCGTTGAACGGTCTGGACATCGATTCGCACTACGCGGGATTGCGCGGAATCGCCCCCATAACGGTCAATGGTCAAAACGGCCAAGACGCGGTGGTGGGATATGTGGAAGTCGGCCAGAGTTTCGAAAACATCATTTTAAACCTGAAAGACCTTCTAAAGGAACAGCAGATTAACATAGACTTTGCCGTGCTGCTGAAGAAAAACGCCGCCGATGCCATCATGGGCAACGGATCTTCAAATATTGCCAGCACATGCAGCGGGGACTATGCCGTCATCGCGGCAACCACCACGGTACCCGAGGTGATATGCAGCAGCAAACGCTTTGAGGGCATCCTGGAAGTGCTACCCGATGGGTGCCTGGTAAAAAGTGAAGGCCAGCATTATGTCGTGGGGGCCATGCCGGATCCCACGGTGGGCCTGAAACGCATGAAGACGGCCGAAAAAAAAGCGGATTTGGCCTTCGTGACCTGGTTTCCCGTAGCGCCGCAAAAATTTAGAGCCCTGATGTTCGATAAAATTGGGGGAGCGCTTATTTTCGGTGGGGTGTCTTTCCTGTGCCTCATGGCGGCCCTGACGACCTTGTGGCACTTTGCCAGCAAAAAATTAAATCGATTGGTCGATTTGAAAACAGCAGAGTTGGCTGAAACCAACCGGGATTTGATCATCGCCAAGGAAGATGCCGAAAGCGCCAAGGATCAGGCCGAAGCCGCCAACAAGGCCAAAAGTGAATTTCTGGCAAACATGAGCCACGAAATCCGCACGCCCATGAATGCCATCATCGGAATCGGTGATCTGATGAGCGGGACAAAACTCAACTCCAAACAAACCGATTACCTGGATATGTTGCGCTCGTCATCCCGCTCTTTACTGGGTCTTTTGAACGACATTTTGGATTTTTCCAAAATCGAAGCGGATCAACTGGACCTGGAACATATCGTATTCCGGCTCAGGGGACTGGTCGAAGAAGTGGCCGACAATTTTCGGGGCAAGAGTGCCGAGAAGCAGATCGAGTTCATCGTCGACATCGATCCTGCGGCACCCGATGGATTGCTGGGCGATCCGTTGCGTCTCAAACAGGTGCTTATCAATTTAATGAGCAACGCGTTTAAGTTTACCGAACAGGGCGAGATTCAGCTCCAAGTTCAGCTAAAGCAATTGGCAACCGACAAAGCCGCATTGATATTCATTGTAAAGGACACCGGCATCGGCATCGAACCGGCGGTAAAGGAAAACCTTTTTATGGCATTTACCCAGGCGGACACTTCCGTATCCAGACGATACGGCGGCACCGGACTGGGGCTCTCTATCAGTCAGCGGCTGGTCCAGATGATGAGCGGTGCCGCAATCGAGATCGAGAGCGAGCCCGGTGTGGGCAGCACGTTTCGATTTGAAATCACGTTCGAACTGGCCGAGGCACCGGACAGACGGGAATGGATCGTCCCGGCGGAACTCAAGGATACGAGCGTTCTGATTGTCGAGGGCAACGCGAGCAGCCGGCTTTCGCTCGAGCGGGCCATGTCGGATTTCGGTCTCAACTATCGCAGCGTCGGCACGGCCGAGGACGCCTTGACGGCATTGGGCAGTGCGTCTTCGCCCAATGACTTCGGCCTGATTATATTGGATTTGAAGCTTCCGGGAATGAACGGATTCCAGGCCGTCCGTAAAATAAGAGAAAACCCCGCCTTTGAAAAGATTCCGATTATTATAACCAGCGTATACCGCGAAGAAGAGCTATTTGACGGTGATCAAGCACCGGCGATTTGCGCCTATTTATTAAAGCCCGTCAGACGATCGGCGCTTTTCGATGCCATCATGGAGTGCCTGGGCTTCGAATTGCAAAAACGGTTGGTGGCAGATGTTACGAGGTTCGCGAACTATTTCAAGGGTACCCGCATCCTTCTGGCCGAAGACAATGCTGCCAATCAAATGGTGGCCTCAGAAATACTCACCAATGCCGGCTTTTCCGTCGAGGTGGCGGGAAGCGGGACCGTGGCGGTTGAGAAGTGCCTGCATGAAAACTATGCCGCCGTCCTGATGGACGTACAAATGCCGGAGATGGACGGCATCGAGGCCACGGTCCAAATCCGCAGATCGTTGAACGCAGAGAGACTCCCCATTATCGCCATGACGGCCAATGCCATGCGCGGTGATCGCGAAACCTGCCTGGCCGCCGGAATGAACGACTATGTCAGCAAACCGATCAACAGTATCGAATTGCTCAGCACTCTCAAGAAATGGATTCCGGCAATCCGACCGGGTACATCCGATTCGGAGTCGGATGCCATGCAGAATCAATCTCAATCACCCGCAGCTTCGGACATGGAAAAACCGCCGGCGACGCTGCCGGGCATTGATGTTGAAGAAGGCCTCCGCCGATTGGGCGTCTCCTGGCCGACATTCAAAAAAATGCTTTCTGAATTCAAAAGAAGTCAACCCCGGGAAGTGGAGCAATTGCGGGAAGCGCTCGATGCGCAGGACTTTGACCGCGTGCGTCTCAAGGCCCACTCCCTGGCCGGAATTGGTGGCAATATTGCCGCCGTCGCCCTGAAAGAAGCCTGCAAAGCCCTTGAAAAATCCGCGCAGTTAGGTGATAACAGGAAAATACAAACTCACTGGCCGGAGCTGCGGGAAGAATTCGAGCGCGTCATTCAGGGTATTACCGGCATCGTGGAGTCACCCGGGGCTGTATCCGAGTCGCAATTGGCAACCGACAACGATTCGTTCGATCGGAACGCTCTCGATTCGGCCCTGCAAAAGCTGGAAAAATGCATCGAAGATTTCGATCCGGTCGGCGTTGAATCCGCAATGGCCCGCATAAACGATGCGGGTATTCCGGTCGAACTGAAATCCCTTTATCAAGATTTGAACCGCGAGATTCAGGATTTGGATTACGCCGCGGCCGCCGCGGCCTTGGCCGCCATGCAAAAGACACTTCACGACATCACGGGCAAAGAATGATGAGAAATCTCTTCAGCGACTTATCCCAGTGCCGGATCCTGCTGGTCGATGACGTCAAGGACAATATCACGATTTTGATTGAAACCCTAAAGGACGAGTACCAGCTCGGATTCGCCCTGAACGGCCCGGATGCCTTGAAATACGCCAAACTTAAATCTCCGGACCTGATCCTATTGGACATCATGATGCCTGATATGGACGGCTATGAGGTTTGTCGACGATTAAAGTCGGACCCGGAAACGCGGGAAATCCCGGTCCTCTTTATCACCTCGCTGGACGAGATCGAGAACAAGACCAGCGCTTTTGAAGTGGGGGCCGTGGATTACATTACCAAACCCTTTGAGCTGCTGGAGATCAAGGCCAGGGTCAAAACCCATCTGACGTTGAAATTGGCCCGCCAGGCCCTGGCCGCGCAGCGGGATCGGCTGCAGCAATCCCTGGACCTGGCCATGGAGGTTCAGCAAAGTTTGCTGCCGAAGGAAAACCCGCGGATTGCGGGATTGGATATCGCCGGCAAAAGCGTGTATTGCGACGAAACCGGTGGGGACTATTTTGACTTTTTGAATATGGAACCAGGCAAGATCGGCCTCATCGTCGGGGATGTCTCCGGCCATGGCATCCAGTCGGCGCTGTTGATGACGACCGTGCGCGGCAGCCTGCGGCAGCGCATCCAGCAGCCTGATTGTTTGTCACGGATCGTCGCGGATTTAAACCGGCAGTTCCACACCGACGTAGACGGCTCGGGACATTTTATGACCCTGTTCGTTTGCGAAATCGACACTCGCAACCGGGTCCTGCGCTGGGTCAGGGCCGGCCATGATCCCGCGGTAGTTTATAATATCGCGGCCGACACGTTTCACGAGCTCGGTGGCAGCGGCCTGCCGCTGGGCGTCACACCAGACGGACAGTTCGAGGAAGGCACCGGCGCCATCGGAAAACAACAGATCCTGGTGATCGGCACGGACGGCATCTGGGAGGCCTTCGACAGCCAGGAAAACCGCTTCGGCAAAGAAAGATTCAAGGAAATTATACGCTCGTCCGCCCATTTACCGGCCAAGGCCATGGCCGAACGCGTAATCGAATCGGTCCAGGACTTCCGACACCCGCGCAAGATCGAAGACGATGTGACGCTAGTTATTGTCAAGTTCGAGTAGAGCAGGAGAACTCTAGTTCATCTTTTTTTTATCTACAAGTTGAATACAAGCGTAGATTGCGGATTGCGGATTGCGGATTTAAGGAATTCTATCCATTTTAATTGACAGAGCGCAGCGATTCCACCAATCCGAAATCTAAAATCTAAAATCCGAGGTCCATCAATCCGCAATTCGCAATCGAAATTCCACCTAAGCCGAAATTCGGCATCCGTCGAGGATTTCCCGGACTTTTTGAGAGAGTCTGGCCATCGTGAACGGCTTCTGGATAAAGCCGTTGCAGCCTCGATCGAGTATATTGCGAGCCTGACCATCTATGCTGTATCCGCTTGACAGCAGCACTTTTACGTCCGGATTTATTCGCCGCAGTTTATCGAAGGTTATCCTTCCACCAATGCCTGGCATAATCATGTCTAAAATGACTAGATCAATTTCTTCCCGATTGTCTTTAAAAATTTGTAAAGCTTCCTTTCCATCGCCGGCCGTAACCACATTGTAGCCTAGATGCTCGAGCATGCCGCGCGCGACATCAATGACGAGGGGCTCGTCATCCACCAGAAGGACTGATTCCTGCCCTTTGACCGAGACAATTGTTGATTTTGGCTGCTCAACCACCTCTTTGTCTGAAGCCGGAATGTATAGCGTGAATGTTGTGCCCACCTGAATTTCACTATAAACATCGATAAATCCATCATGATTGCGTACAATTCCATAAGCCGAAGCCAAGCCCATGCCCGATCCGCGCTGTTTCTTTTTAGTCGTAAAAAAGGGATCAAATATACGTTGGCGGGTTGCGTTGTCCATTCCGACGCCGGTGTCGGTTACCGTGACTTTTACATATTTGCCGGACTCCGCATCAAAAGGAAGCGTAAGACTATCATCCAGAACCATGTTTTCGGTTCGCACATGAATTTGACCGCCATCCGGCATTGCCTGCCAGGCATTTACGAATAGATTTAAAATAACTTGGCCGAACTGGCTTTTATCGACTTCGACCGCCCACAGTTTCGGTTGAAGATGGGTGTGGATTTCGATTTCTTTTTTGGTTCGGTTGAACATGTCAGCGCTTTTCTCAATTAATTTGTTGAAATCGGTCGGTACGACATCATATTTACCACCCCGGGCGAAACCCAGAAGTTGTTTTGTCAGATCCGCAGCGCTGGAAACAATTTCTTGGATCCCCCGAATATGTTCATGGTCGGACTGGTTCACATCGCCTTTGGTCAGCATCATTGATGCCCGCCCCTGAATTCCCATCAACAGATTATTGAAATCATGCGCAATCCCGCCCGCCAGGGTTCCGATGGCCTCCATTTTTTGGGACTGCTGCAGCTGTACCTCCAGAGTTTTTGTTTGAGTGATATCACGCACAATAATAATGACACCAATGATAGCCTGGTCTAAATCGTAATAGGGGAAATAGGCAATATCGGCATAACATCTTCCTCGCGCGGGAATGTCGAGCCATAGTTGGTGATGGAGTTCTTCTCCGCTGAGACAACGGTCGATTTTCGGTTTAACCTTTTTCGAGAACAATTTATCGCCAAATACTTCAGCAAGGTTCCGGCCAATGACGTCCGCCTTGTTGCACTGGTAGTTTTCCAGAAATGCTTCATTGGCAACCTGAAAATTATATTCCCGATCAACCAGGCAGAGTAAGTCCTTTGAAAAGGCAATGATCCGTTCATAGCGCTGCAGGGCAATCTCGGTTTGCTTGCGATCGCTGATATCCCGTAACGTCGCCAGTTTCACCATCTCATTGCCCCATTCAATTTCAACGACTCGCATTTCCGCCACTGTTTTTTCACCATGTTTGCGGAAGATATCAATTTCGGTGCATTCATCATGCAACATCGGAAAACCGAACTGGGTGCCGATGAGTTCTTCCGAATGGCGGTTAAACAATTTTTCTGCTGCCGGGTTGACATAACGCACCAGGCCATTGCGGCTGACGACGATGATCGCGTCGGCGTTTTGGGTAATTATCTTACTGTAGTGAGATTTGCCCGGCCAGAGACAGTCCCGGAACTGTTTGCGGCGGATCGTGTTTTCGAGAACCCGAATAAGCATATCCCGATGGATATGTTGCTTTAAAAGATGATCCTCCGCACCGGCGCTGATCGCATCGCCGGAAAATCCGTTGTTTGAAAAATTGCTGATCACGAGAATGGGAACATTGGGGGCAGCTGCATGCAATCGGGCGATGGATTCGAGGCCTTCGCGCTCCGAAGCCGAGGCGTTCAGCAAAATGGTATCGATGCCGCCTAGCGTCAAATGCTTTAGGCCGCCGGCAAGTCGATTGGCACACAGCAGATTGAACTGCATTTTTTCAGCTTGATCTAGTATGGTCTGAATATGACTTGTATCATAGGGGTCGTGTCCAATAAAAAGAACGGTATTGTGGTCAATATACATATTTCGTCTCCCTAAAATATCGCTGCCTGACCGGGCGTTGACGAAAACCAATAGCAGCTTCTTGGTGAATCAGGTTATTTATATTAGGCTGTGTTTTCCCAGCCGGTGTTGCACACCATCCCGCTACAGTGATGGGCCCTCCTGCAGGATGTTTTCGATTTTCTCCGCCTCCAGGGGTGAACCACAGGAAGGGTATCCGGATATAATTCCGGAAACGTCATGAAACGGCTGTCCAATGTGCATGCCCTGGTTGTCGATGGTGAATTCGCGAATACGTTTTTCATGCTCTGATCCACGCATCTTCAGGATCGTGAGTCCTCGGCGCATTTCGCCGAAAAGTTCAACGTAGCGCAAAAGGATAATTGAATCGGTGATCGTTGAGATATGCGCCTCGGTGATGCTCGTACCGCCCAATAGTGTCGGCGTCGTGCTCGTGAAGAATCCTACGATCTCCTGGTGTTTGATGAACGAAGTCAATCCGACAACGAATTCACGAAAACCTTTCGTCGTCGAGACTCTTTCCATGGCACTCAAGCTGTCGACAACCACCCTATTCGGGTTAAACTCGTCCAGTGACTGTTTCATTTGGAGCAAATGATCCTCAAGTCCCATAACTTCAGGGTAGACACAATCGACTTTAAGCAGTCCCTCCTTTTCTTTGGCATAAAAATCGATCCCCCAGCCGCTGGCATTGCGAAACAGCTGCTCCCGGCTTTCTTCAAAACCAAAGTAAAGGCACTTTTCTCCATTTTGTACGCCGGCGTCGATAAATTCCGTGGCCATGAGCGTCTTGCCGGTTCCGGTAGCACCGGACACCAAGATGATGGAGTCCTGAAAAAAGCCGCCGCCGCACATTCGGTCTAATTCTTCTTTGCCGGACGTAATCCGGGCGTTGGAAGATTTTTGTTTCAACTCAATTGCCGAAAGCGGTATCACATTGATGCCCTTACCGGGCAGGATCGTAAACGGGTATTCTCCTTTTTGGTGCATGGTGCCGCGAAATTTTAATATTTCAATTGTACGACGTCGTTTTTCATTCTCCAGCGTATTGCGAAGAATCATGACATTATCGGCGACAAACTCTTCAACGCCGTAGCGTGCAATTTCCCCATATTCCTGGCTGCGCTCCGCGGTGATAAACGTCGTTACTCCCATCTTTTTCAGGGCCGACGATAGTCGCAGCATTTCCCGGCGAACGATTGAGGTATTGTCATACTGAGCGAAAATGGCACCGAGAGAATCCATAACAACGCGCGAGGCACCGACATTTTTGATGGCATACTCGATGCGGGACAGAAGGGCCTGAAAGTCAAAATTGCCGGCCACGATTTCCTCCTGATCCGGTTCATGTGAAGCATCCACAAAAGCCCATTTTCCTTCAGTGACCCAATTTGTGATATTCCATCCCAAGCTGCCCATATTTTTACATATATCATCGGGAGACTCTTCGAATGTCACGAAGACCCCTTTTTCGCCGGCCGTTTTGATGCCCTCGGCTAAAAACTGAGCTGCCATGACTGTCTTGGCGCTGCCGGCGGTACCGGCTGCCAGGGTGGTGCGCCCCTTCGGCAATCCACCCTGCGATATGAGTTCAAAACCCGGTATGCCGGTTTGAAGTTTTTCAATTTCTCTGTATCCCTGACCATCATTCATAATGCTTCTCCTTCACTGGATTGTGATCTCGGCTCGATATCAAGCCCTTCGAGAACTTTTCCTTTATCTGATAGATCTCCGATTATTCGACGGATCGGGGTTGGCACTGCCTTAATCAATGTGGGTGTGGCAAGGATTTTTTCATCTTCCGCTTCCTGCGGTTGTTCTAAGACATCAATAATATCCAGTTCGCATTGATCAGCCAGCTCTTCTTCACAGATGTGACGTAAATTTTTTATGGCAGACCTTGAACGAAGGTTTTGGCCTGATATAAAAAGCTTCAATCGGTAATCATTCATCACGCTTCCTCTTACTGTATCCTGTTTCGTCGGTCATCTACTAAGGGTCGTTTTACCGTTTCTGAAGAGTGCTCCTAAAGGGGTCAGATATAGTTAGACCATAAAAAAAGCTCCTATTCCCCCCCCAACTTATACAGAGAATACGAGCTTTGGTTGGTCCGCACAAATTTGACAGTTTGCACGGACCCTTTCTAGGCGGTCGCCGCCGTTGACGCGCCGCTAAACCGGTATTGCCGGCTGCGTTCGATCGTTGTAGCTATTCAAAATCAGGCAGCGGTTCGTAAATAGGGGCTGCCTGATGATACAGTTTCGTTCAATAACTCCTTTTTCGTTTCCTTTCCTCCGATACTACCATGTGGTATCTATAGTATTGCACATTGGACAGATTGTCAAATCCGGAGGATAAAATCAGTTGGTTTAACTTCAGTTTGAAACACTTTCTAAACTGCTCCGCCGCTGAGGATCTCCTGATCATCCAGCAGGGACTGCAGCAGTTTACCGGCATTTTTAACCTTCTCCTTGCCGGCCTTTACCTCATCGTATTGGGCCTTTACGCTGGCAAGCACCCGGTTTAGCCGTTCCTGAATGCCTTCAATAATTCTGGCAATATCATCGGTCTGCTGGCTGGCTTGATGGGAAAGCCCGGTCATGCTGTCGGCGACCACTGCGAAGCTGTTGCCGGCCTCTCCGGCATGGGATGCTTCGATATTGGCGTTCAGGGACAGGATTTTGACCGAAAATGCGATATGGCTGATCTGGTTGATAATCTCATCTATTTCAGCCGACTGGTTGCGAAGGTCCTCAACGCTGTTCTGGACCTGATCGGCCCGTTCGGATATCTGCTGCATGCTGCTTTCGGTTTCGCCCATCATCTTTTTGATGCGCTGAGCAATGTCCTGGATATATTCATTATATTTAAGGCGGTTGGCGGCGAGCTCTTCACGGGTGCCCTCGGCCTCCTCTTTGGCCTTTTCAGCCAGCTTCACCTGATTTTTAGTCTCGTAAAAGGCACGCTCGATGGCATCCACCATTTTGTTGAAACCCTCGGCCAGGTCTCCCATCTCTGTCCCGATTTCGACATCGACTTTCGAAGCCTGTGAAAAGTCACCGGTTTTGGTGGCCCGATGCATGGATTTGACCAGATCCAGCAGGGAAGAGGACGCTCCGTGCTCGGCAATATTTAGCCCCAGAAGCTCGGCATCCCGGGATACCCGCATACCGCCCGATATATAATCAACGCTCTTCATCAACAGGTAGCCAAACCCGAAGGACCAGGCAAAGCAAGCACCCACTCCCAAGAGCTGGATTTTAATCTGCTCCCAGCGGGTCATTTCGCCCAGGTATTCAGGTAAAATAAAAAAACCGACCGCCAGGGTTCCCCAGGCGCCGCACAAGCCATGCACGGGAAAAGCGCCAACCACGTCATCGACTTTGAGCACTTTTTCAGTAAACTCGGTGCCGTAGTAAACGACCACACCCGATACCAGACCGATCCACATGGCACCGGTGGTCTCGACAAAGGCACAGCCGGCCGTAATGCCGACCAGTCCGCCCAGAATACCGTTGGCAATCATTTCTCCCTCAGGCCGTTTCAAGGGCGACATCACCCAGCTTAAAACAGAGCTGCTCAGGCACCCGAAGCTGGCCCCTAATATGGTGTTCAGCGCGATCTTGGCGACATCCGGAGATGCTTCAAGGGTGGAGCCGCAGTTGAATCCGAACCAGCCGAAAAACAGAATAAAGGTCCCCAGATAAGCCAGTGTCATGTTGTGGGGCGCAATCTTATTCGGAGTACCATCCTCTGAAAATTTTTCGATCCGCGGACCGATCACCAGAACCCCCACCAGCGCCATCCAGCCGCCAACTGAATGCACGACGGTGGAGCCGGCAAAGTCTTTGAATCCCATGGCCTCCAACCATCCGGCCTGGTCATGCAGCAGGCCGCCCCAGGCCCAGTGCCCGAATACGGGGTAGATCACACAGGAAATAAGGGCCGACATGATGAGATAGGCACTAAACTTTGTTCGCCCGGCCACAGCTCCCGAATCAATCGTGGCGGCGGTGCCGGCAAAGACCGCCTGGAAAGCGAAAAACAGCGCCGTCCAGGGCTCCTTGATGCTGACAAAAAAATCCGAACCGCCGATCCAGCCGCTGTTGGTTTGTCCAAACATGATCCCGAAACCAAAGGCCCAGAACAAGATGGAGGCCACCACGAAATCTCCCAGATTTTTGATGGCCACATTAATCGAATTTTTGGCGGTAGCCAGTCCGGCCTCAAGACACATAAATCCGGCCTGCATGATAAAAACTAAAGCCGCCGACATCATGACCCACATGTAATTCAAATTTAATTGTATATCAGACAGGTTATCCATAGTTCCTCCTCCAGCATTCTAAAATTGCAGAGAATTCTTCGTTTCCCAAAATGGTTTGGTTATGCTTCCAATGATGGTTGAACTTTAAGTGAAAAAACATCTTATTTTGATAAAAGAAGTGCCGCAATTGGAGTTGAAATGATTTCAAGATGGTCGGATTCAAACTTTAATTGAAACAAATACTCAAGCCTACAAGGGAAATTATCGACCCTGGTGATAAAAACTTTAATTAAAAACCTGGATGGAAAATTTGAGAAAGTATTCGAGGATGGTGCAGGGAAATCAAGGGGCAGACATAAATTACCGCGATGATAGTTCGTATATCGGCAAGCGTCTATGATACTATATCGATCACACCGGTTAACACATAATCAGTTCGGTAGGGAAAATCGGAAATCTCATTTTAATTTTTCGTGCAGCTCTTTCGGGGATCGTTCGCTGGAATCGGTCAGGAATAAGAATTTCTTGTTTTCGGTTTGCAGCCAATTCACGAACCGCTTCACGCGGGCAACAATTTGTTGCCTTGATAGATGACGCCGTCCATGTCACAAATGAATGCATTTTTTGACTCCATTTTTTCAATAACTTCTTTGTTCATTAATTGCAGTCGATTATCCTTCAATGGTGTGCTGCTACCCGATTGCGAAATTTTGGTTGAAGTGTATTAAATTCCGATGATGAGTGGGCTAGATTTTGGTTAGTCAATGATCCGCCGGACAGGATTGATCTATCAATTAAGAACTCGATCCGGGAAAGTCAATCATAACGCACATTCACTCTTTGCTTCAGAGCTGGACATCCGGATTGATGATTCTTGAAGATAAATAGATGAAATAGAAGTGAGTGCTCCTCTCACTGAGCGAAGTGATTCCACCCTTCGACATTCGATATTCGATATTCTGTGGTTCTGCGGTTCGCTTTCAATGAAGTTTCACACAAGGTTTCGGATGTCATAGAACCGGCACGCTAAATCTTCGTATGAAAATACCAAAGTCAATGGTCTCGACCGACAATGTAGTGGCGGGGTTTATCCCCGCCTGGAGCTTGGCAAATCTATGGTGGACGGCGTCAATCGCAATTTAGGCGGGGATAAACCCCGCCACTACATTGGAAGCCCTGAGGAACCGGTTAAGACGGATTGGGCTTTAGGGTATCTATTCAATAAATCGCGGTTAAACCTTCGACAAGCTCAGGTGAGCAAACCGCTCCCACAATCTATCGTAGCGTCATAGATCGATAATAGTGTCTTTTTCGATTTTAGCGGCAGTTTATTTGGCCGGCGCCCGCCTCGACTCGACTGAGCTCGTCGCAGGCCGGCGGAACACCTGGGACCTTCCACAATTTATAACATGTTTTCAAAAGAAGGCCCAAAAGCCCTATAAAGGCTATGAGCCTCCCGCTTTTCTAAAAGGGGGCCGAGGGGGATTATTCCCCCCCCGTTTTTAGGTTTATCGCGTCGCGGCTTTTAATTGTTTGGTCTTTACCGGCGCTTTCACTTCTTGGGACTGTTCTCCGGGATCCGTCTTCATGGAGAGGGAAATCCGCGAGCGCTCCATATCCACATCCAGCACCGTGACCTCGACTTTTTGCTGCACCCGGACAAAATCAGCGGGATTCTTGACAAACTCATCCGCCAGCTCGCTGACATGCACCAGGCCGTCCTGATGAACGCCGACATCAACGAACGCGCCGAAGGCTGTGACATTGGTCACAATTCCTGGAATTTTCATACCGGGACGAAGATCGGATATTTGTTCAACATCACTGGCAAATTCAAATTTTTCAATATCCTGCCGGGGATCACGGCCCGGCTTGGAAAGCTCAGCCAAAATGTCGTTTAAGGTCGGCGCCCCGATTTGCTCACTGATATAGCGATTGATATCGATTTTTTTCCTGAGATTTTCGTTTTGCATCAGATCGGCCACCGTACAACCCAGATCCCGGGCCATAGCCTTAACGACATGGTAGCTTTCGGGATGCACCGCACTGCCATCCAGTGGATTTTGACCGTCACTGATTCTCAGGAACCCGGCCGATTGTTGATACGCTTTGGGGCCCAGCCGCGGAACTTTCAACAGTTGGGCGCGGGAAGTAAATGGTCCGTTTTGTTCACGAAAGGCAACGATGTTTTGGGCCAGTCGGGGACTCAGCCCGGAGACATAGGTCAAAAGCTGGACACTGGCTTGATTTACCTCGACGCCGACGCAGTTGACACAGCTGATGACGACGTCGTCCAGGGCTTTTTTCAAGGCCGTTTGATCGACATCGTGCTGGTATTGACCGACCCCGATGGATTTGGGATCGAGTTTCACGAGTTCGGAAAGGGGATCCATAAGCCGCCGGCCGATGGAAACAGAGCCCCGAAACGTTAAATCAAGATCGGGAAATTCCTGTCGGGCGGCTTTCGAGGCCGAGTAAATTGACGCACCGCTTTCATTTACCAGGAAGACCTGCACGCCGCCGCCCAGGTCGAGACTCTTAATGAACGTCTCGGTCTCCCTGCCGGCGGTACCATTGCCGACCGCGATGGCTTCGATTTTAAAGCGGTCTACCAGGATCCGAACCAGGCGGGCAGAGGCTTCACGCTGCTTTCTGGTGTTGTGCGGAAAGATAGTGTCATGATGCTCGAGTTTGCCGTGCGGATCAAGACAAACCAGTTTACAGCCGGTGCGATAACCGGGATCTATTCCCATAACCCGTCTAGCGCCCAGGGGCGGGGATAAAAGCAGCTCGCGCAGATTTTCGGAAAAAACCTTGATAGCCTCGGCATCGGCCCGGGCTTTAATCGCCTGTCGCATTTCGGTTTCCAAGGACCGGGCCAATAGCCTCTTGTAGCTGTCCTGGAGAGCCGCCTTAACCTCAATCGCATCCTGCTGGTCTCCGGTTACAAAAAGATCTTCCAGGACATCGATGGCTTTGTCCTCCGGCGGTGCAATGGAAACCTTTAACCCATCCTCTTTTTCGGCGCGTTGCATTGCCAGAATACGATGTGACGGGACTGTGGCAGCCGCCTCCTGCCAGTCGGCGTAGTCGCTGAATTTTGAATTTTCCGCTTCTTTACCTTCAGCCGCCCGGCTTTTAATGACCGCGCGGGAGACAAACAGCTTGCGGAGTTCGGCCCTTGCCGCCTGATCTTCATTAACGGTTTCAGCAATTATGTCCCTGGCACCTGCCAGTGCCGCATCGAGGTTATCGACCGCTTTCTTCGGATTCACGAAAGCCGCCGCAGCCGCTTTGGGATCGGTGCCCTTTTGGGCGAAAATTTTCCGGGCCAGAGTTTCAAGCCCTTTTTCCCGGGCGATCATGGCCCGGGTGCGCCGTTTGGGTCGATAGGGTAAATACAGGTCTTCCAGTGAGGTAAGGGTTTGTGCTGCAAGAACCTTTTTTTTCAATTCTTCCGTCAGGTGCCCGTGCTCCTCGAGAGATTTTAAAATGGAATCTCTACGTGAATCCAGCTCTGCCAGCTGCTGCAAACGGTCACGGATGGCGGTGACCGCCACCTCGTCCAGGCTGCCGCTGGCTTCCTTGCGGTATCTGGCAATAAAAGGGACAGATGCGCCTTCCTCGAGTAGTTTTTGCACCGCCTTCACCTGGAAATCCTTCAATTTTAACTCGGCGACAATGGTTTTCACATGCGATACGCTCATTTTACACTCCTCATTCTTGAATAACTCCCAAATAGTCATCCCCATTTCGCGGGTAATAAATCCAATGATTCCAAGCAATATGTCAAGACACTGAAATGGCTCGGCCTTCCAAAAAAACCCGTCGTAGAGCTTGCCGGCCTTACCGAAGAAACCCGGGGCCTCGCTGGTCATAAAAAATCAAAATTGAGCTGACGGAAAAAAAAATACTACAGCAGCAGCGATGATTAGAGTGGACATGCTGATATTTCCCCCTGCAATATTTTGGCCGGTTTGCCAACCTCCTTTTTTGCACCCAGGCTGATTTTTGGACAGCGGCCAATCGCAGTTGCAAAATCCAAGACATCCCGGCCCGGAAGCTCCTCATGCACCGCTTGGTGGAAAAAGAGAATGCTTCAGTGGATATCGGCACTTAGCGTGAAAGCTTTACCTATTTCCCTTGGCAGCGCCAAGGACATTCCGGATAAAGATCTAAAAGAGTACCGGCGAGGGATTGAACAGGGCCTAATTGAACGTCTCGGAACTTTTATGAATACGGTTTCAGACCGTAATCGGAATGGAACCGCTGGATTTCACCCGTGGTTGATCCCTGTATTATTGTCTCATAACTAGCTGAAAATTATAAAGATGTATTATCTGTGCCAATTTCTCCTGGCATGATTTTTGTATTAAAATTCTGTGGAGTGCTGTCGGAAAACCGATTTTCAAGCTGAAGTTTAAGTTTTTCTAACAATTTCAATTAGTTAATAAATAATAAAACAAATGGGATTTTCATTTCCGGCAATCGCGGGCGTCATCTTGCTGACTGCCTGATGATTGCCAAGTCGATTTAGAATAACTGCGGATCGTTGCCGCAAGCATCGTCAAAACCACTTGAATTAATAATGATTATATATAGTTAAAAAATATAAGGAAATATGCCAATGAAATTTTGCCAAGCACTAAATGGTTCACTAAACATTGAACGGGATCGGGTGCATTATTGCTATGTGGTCAAACAAAATATGCCCTCGATCCCATGGAACCCGGATGAAGCGCTGCCGATAGAACGCATTCAAATCGTCAGAAAGGCCCTGATCAAATCATTGAATGAAGATCTGGATCAGGTTGTGCCCGAATACGAAAGGTTTGGTGAACACTCGTGCGGCAGCCACCCATGCAAAGGCTGTCGGATGATCGTCGACATCAACGACAACGCCGAAGTCCCTTGCCCGGATCAATTATCCTTTTATCTACATATGCAGGCGTTCACCTATTGCAACAGCAAATGTATATACTGTCATTTAAGCCGTGATGCCGGCAGAACGCCCATTCATCAGGGCAAAGACCTGGATAAAGCTGTGTATGGGGCCGTCAATTTCCTGCTGGACAATAATATGGTTGGCCCGGATTGTCGGGTAATTTTTTCCAGCGGCGAGCCCTCATTGAGCAAGTTGGGAATGGAAACCCTGAATCGTTTGGTTGAGATGAAACAGGATATCCTGGTCAACACCAACGCCATTGAATTCTCACCGGACCTGGAAAGGGCGCTAAAAGCGGGGACAACCCACATGCAGGTCAGTCTGGACAGCGGCGACAGAGAAAGCTACCTGGCGATAAAAGGTGTTGATAAATTCGATGCGGTCGCGGAAAACATTGACCGCTATATATCCGCTATTGCAGGCGCCAGCCAATTTTGGCTCAAATATATCGTCTATTCCAAAACGAATTCCAAAGATACATTAGACAAATTCATTGAGTTTTGTTCCGCCCATCGAATTCGAAATGTTGTGGTGAATATGAACTATAATGAAGGCGAGGCCGTCAGCTCAAATCTTTACGCTAAAGCGGATGGGCCGGCTGTTGACGAGATAGCGGATATCGCGACAATCAGGGCCTATGGCTACCTGGCATCGAAGCTGGAGCTCGGGGGATTTAACGTCGTGAAGGAGTGTGCGCACCAGACGACGCACGAACGACAGTTGGCTGAACGTGAATATCATAAGGCGATGCAGGTGCAATTGTTCCCCGGGAATCAGGTGATCGGCGAAATGCCGCTGAATCGTGTGACCATTCTGAATTTGACACCCCGCGGTGAAGCGATCGAAAATATTGCCTCGAGCGCCGGCAGCCCTCTCAGGGACACCGATGTGGCGGCCATCCATTTGGCGGCGGCGCTGAAAAAGCAGGGCATTGCCGTTGAAATTCTAAAAAGCCGAGAGAACCTTAAGGCTCATCAATGTGATATCTTCATCATCAACGGTGAATGGGACATTCTTGCAGAAGGGATTCTTCCCGGAAAGCTGAATTATTTGTGGTGTCAGGACGATTTCAATCCAAGCGAGTCCGGCAAGTTGCAGGAACAATCCCGGGCAGCGGCTGTTTATCATACCGGCAGCGGCGTCATCTTCACTTCACATTACCAGCAACAGCGATGGTTGCAGGGATTGAGCCTGCCTTTGGAGAAGGTGTATTTAAGTTCCCTTGGCGTAGCACTCGACAAATTCAATGCAACGCCGGAGGCATTGGCCAGTCGACCACCACAGGCCTACTACCAAACCGCCTCCCGCCAGGGCCTGGTTATGCTGTTAAAAGGATGGCCGATGATAAAGACGGCCGTCCCGGAAGCCAGGCTGCATATCTACAGTTCCGATGAGGTTTACCAAACACCGGAGAAAGAATTCTTCCGGCCGCTCTATCAGCTGGCCATGAAACTGGATGGGGTCAGCTACCATGGCCCGGCGGGTCAGGACCAACTGATAAAGGCCGCTCAGGAATGCCGCGTTTTTGCGTCTCCAATTGTATCCGCGAAAGTAAGCTGCATCAGAGAACTCGAGGCCATGGCCGGTGGATCGGTGGTTGTCAGCATGGCATTAGGGGCTTTACCGGAAACAGCTTGGCGCAATCCTCTGGTTTCATTGACCGATGGGTGGCTGAACCGATGGGCTGCTGAGGTCGTTAGGCTGCTGGTTGATGATCAGCATTACCGGAGATTGGCTCGACAGAATTTAATTACGGCTACTTTTTTTGATTGGGATACCATTGCATTCGATTTGCTGGAACGATTTCGTCTGGACCTGGCCCAAGCCCAAGATCCGGCAGCACTCCGCCATCCTTCATCCCAGACACAGGCGCAATTCAATCCGGAAGCGAACACCGGTCTATGCCGTCAGATATCACAGGCGATCCCTGCTGTGGCCTAATTGGAGTCATTCTAATTGCCGATAAATATAAACATTCTGTTAATCATCTGCCTCATCCTGCTTTTAATTCCCATAGGGTCTTTTTTAGTAATTGCCCTATTTCGCAAAATGGGAAAAGGGCAGTCTGCGTTAGCCGACAGGTTGATCAAGAAACATGCCGGTCTGGCAGACCTGCTGGTCGAACCGGGTGACCCGACAAAGAATGCGTTGGTCGAGCGGTTAAAAAGCATTGGTGAGCACAAGAAAATAGAAGTGTTTCTTGACGCGGTGGTTGACAGCAGAGGCCTTGAGACATCCTGCCTGCAAAAATATTATGACGCCGTCGGCATCACCCAAAGGTACGTTGAAACTCTTGAACAGGCGACTTCGTGGAAAAAAAGAGCCTTTGCCGCAGAGAAGTTAGGCCAAATCGCTTCGGCCAAGTCGGTCCCGTTGCTTATTGAAGTAATCAGAAACATCAAAGATGAAGATGAAGATGTCAGAGGCGTTGCCCTGCGTGCCCTTGGACGGATCAAGAATGAATCGGCGATACCATTTCTGATCGAGGCCCTGGGCTTTCCCGAGACCTGGTTATCGCCCCGCATCGGTGAAATTCTTATTGACATTGGAAAGGCCTCGATTCCCCAACTTGTCAAGGAGTTGCGGAATATCCACAGTGAAAGCCGCAGAATATGGGCCGCAAAAATCCTTGGCGAATTCAGCGAAAAAAATACACTCATACCTCTGATGGGCGCCCTTTCTGATATCAGCCCGGAAGTCAGGGCGAATGCTGCGGGGGCATTAGGCAACCTTAAAGAGGAAAGGGCACTTGATAAACTTTTTGAGCTCTTGATCTCAGACCCGGTTCCCTTCGTCCGGGTCAGAGCCTCCCAGGCATTGGGCTCGATCGGCCACCCTTCAGTCATCGATTATCTCATCAACATGCTCAAAGATCCCGAATGGTGGGTCCGGGTGAGGGCCATCGAGGCACTCGAGCAAATGGACAAGAAGGCAGTTCCCGCGCTTCTGATTTCGTTGGAAGATGAAGACCAGGACGTCCGGCGACGGGCCGCTATGGCGCTTGAACGCAATGGTTACTTGGAGAAAATTCTCGATGAATATGGCAGCAGTAAATATAACCCGGATCTCAGAAAAATATTATTCCTGATTGTAAAAGCGGGCGTCATCGAAAGTATATGTGAGAGACTCGAAAATTCAGAAATTTATCTGCAAAAAAATATTGTCAGAATTCTGGGGGAAGCTGAGATAAAAGAGGCATCCGAGCCGCTGATCAACCTTTTGAAGAACACTGCCGATTGGTCCCTGGAGGCACGAATTATACAAAGCCTCGGAAAAATAAAAGCGATAAAAGCGACGCCGCATTTAATCGCTTGCCTGAGATCCCCTGAATATTGGGTACGAAAATCTGCGGTTGAAGCTTTGGTCCGCCTTGATGCGAAAGATTCAGCAGACAATATTGCAGATATTTTGGATGATCCCAGCCCCCAAGCTCGCGAAGCTGCTTTAAACGCACTCGCCCGGCTCAGATTAGACGGCTATAAAAAAAGAATCAAAAATCTGCTTTTTGATCCCTCCCCCAAAGTCTGTGCCGCAGCGGTTCGCGTGATGCGGGACATGAATTTTTCGATAAATCAAAAAGAGATAATCCGTATTCTCAAAAATCACTCGGAAGATGTTAGAAAAGAAGTTGTGCGCTACTCTGCGGCTGCCAGGGAGTCGGCTGTTGCATTCGAAGTTGTAAAATTGTTGCCGGTCGCCTCGGATACCCTGAAAAGTGAAATTTATGACTATCTCAGGGAGATAAAGCGCATCAAATTCAAAAAGGTCCTTGATACATTGCAGGCAAAAGCGCCAAGCAATGAGCTATTGGTGTCTCTCATCAAGGTAGGCTCGATTGTCAATGACAAACATGCCAAAAATTATGTGGCTGAATTCACCAAAAATCAGGACCCTGCCCTCAGAATTGCAGCTTATGACGGCCTCCGTAAAATGGGCCTGAAAGGATATAAAGCAGCTCTTGAAACCGGCCTCGCCGACCCCTCAGCTAAAGTGAGAGTCAACGTTATCGCAGCCATTGCCCTGGGATCAAATATAAAATCATTTAAAAAAGCGGCGTCTCTTTTGGAGGATCCGGAAGAAGACGTCAGATTGGCATTGGCTCTGGCCTTTGGGGCTTCAGGACATGCGCAATACCAAAAGATACTCAATCAAATGCTCAATGATTTTTCGACCCGTGTGATCGCCGGCGTCCTTTTGAGCCTGTCATCTTTCAATGATCCCGTTCCGATCGAAACCATGTATCAAAGTGAAAGGATCAGGGAAATCAGAGAAGAAATAAAAATAATAAGGGAGAATTCTTTATTCCAGGACATCGTTGAGAGAATCAAGGATCGATCGCAGTGTTCCAACAAACTTGAGCTGGAAATTCTGTTTGCCGAAGACGAAAAAAAATTCACCCGGGAACTCATCAGTAAACTCAATGGAACACTGGATCCGGAGCATCGAGCGCGATCGATGGACATTCTCAAAATATTGGCTCCCCAGGAAATATTCATTCCGATGCTCAAAATTCTCAAAAAGGATCCGTCCCAGGACGTCAGGATAAAAGCCATGGAGATCCTGGTCTCGATGGACCGCGAAGTCGAGGTCGTCGAAGCGCTCGCGTCGATGCTTTTTGACCCTTCTTTAAATGTGCGGATAAAGGCGGCGGCACTGCTTGGACAGTACAAGAGTCAAGGAGCTTTCGAAGCGCTCCTGTACGCGCTCAATACCTCTGACAGACAGTTTCGGGAAATTGTCACCACCTCTCTTTCCAAAATCTTAATTGCGGAACCGGAGCGGGTCGGCAATTTATTGAAGGACATCCCGGAGACCAAAACTACCAAACTGGGCATGGCCTGGCTGATGGGCAAAACCAGAAAGCCCGGTGCCCTGAAGTATCTTCGCAAACTATTGAAAGACAGTGATGCGGATGTCCGCGCCGCGGCCATCGGAGCCCTAGCTAAATTCAAGCGAAAACAACTTCTGCAGGATTTTGAAATGGTAATCTACGATCCGAATGAGCGCGTCCGGGCGGCTGCGGTCAATGCCGTTTCCCTGATCGGCGGCCCAAGAGCTTTTGAAATAATCGAAGCTGCCCTGGAAGATATTGACGAGTTCGTCAGGGTGCGAGTCGCGATCGGCCTCGCAAAAGTTGATTTAAATGATGCCGTTGCGGTCCTTAAAACCAAAGCGAGGCGCTTTCCAGAAATTGCCTCATGTCTGCATGCAATCCAATTCGTGGCTGATAATTCATTTGAGGCATCCATCCGGAATGACCGGTTGGCCAAAAGCGTTATTCAAGAACTGTTCCCGGAAGAAGCAATGCTTACCGATTTAAAATCGTCGGTGATTGAGTCGAAAAGACTTCGAGCCATTAGGGTTCTGGCAACGGTTCATAACTACAACATTTTTAGTTTAAAAGACATTATCCGCAAAGATCCATCAGGTGAGGTGCGCGACGAGGCCAAAAAGTATATGGCAATATAAGACTTCGGAATTTCGACAACTTTATGAAAATATGAGTTTTTTTTGAGGTCTGAGATTTTGCCTCAATCATGGAATAATGGAATTGTGGAATGATGGAATAATGGGTTTTTATAGGACATAGTCCGTATATAGTTCTGACATCAAGTCGATCAGGCCATTGACCCAAGCCGCCGGAATCCCATTCCCATTTTTCTCTCCGATCCGTAGGCTCTACGAGCCGGAGGCCAATATTCCGGCGTTCCAACATTCCAATCGGAGCGAAGCCCCTGACTTTTATGTTGATGATCGACTATACATACCGCTTCTTTGAGATATTCTTTATAAGCTATTTTCTGATCTACAACACGATTAACCTGCTGTTTGTCTTTTTGTCCCTTTGCGAAGTGCGGCGTAAAGTCATTGGCAGAGGATTCGATGATCTCGATGTGATTATGAATTCTCCGTTTACCCCTCCCATCTCAATTATCGTGCCTTGCTATAATGAAGCCAAAACCATCGTGTCAACGATAAATTCTTTGAGTAAAGTCAAATTTCCCCGAAGCGAATTAATCGTCGTCAATGACGGATCCGCCGACGAAACCCTCGAGATTGTAAAAAAAGCGTTTCAATTGGAGCGCATCGACATTGATTATCTGAACCGGATCACAACCGCACCGATCAAAGGCTGTTATGAAACCAAAGTCTTGCCCGCTGACAATATTTTCAGATTCGTACTGGTCGACAAGGAAAATGGCGGGAAAGCCGACGCGTTAAATGCCGGTATCAATGCCTCGCGCTGTCCCTACTTTCTGTCCATGGATGCCGATTCCATCATCGATGAGGCGGCCCTTCTCCAGGCGTTCCGGGCAATTTTGGACCATAAAGAGATCGGGGTGATCGGGGGGCGCGTGGCCATCGTCAACGGGTGTGAAGTCAAAGATGGAAACGTGATCAGCTCCGGACTGCCTAAAAGCTGGCTGGCTCGATTTCAAATGGCAGAGTACATGAGATCGTTTACGGTCGGCCGCACGGCACTGGCGCGGCTGCAATCACTGCTCATATTATCGGGTGTGTTCAGCATTTTCGAAAAGGAACTGGTTCAAAAAATCGGGGGCTACCTGACTAAGCACTTAACTTCCAAAATTGCTCTGGAATACACCGGTTCTAAAGCCGAAACTGTCTGTGAAGATATGGAAATCATTGTCAGGATGCAGCGCTATATTCAGGAAAAAAAAATCCCCAAACGCATCTCTTACCTGCCGCACCCATTATGTTGGACGGAAGTGCCGGAAAATCTCAAAGATCTTGCCAAACAACGAAACCGGTGGCAGCGTGGCTTTATCGAAACTTTCACCTACCATCGCAAGATGCTCTTCAATAAAAAATACAACGTAATGGGTCTCTTTGCCCTACCCTACTTTTTTCTTTTTGAGTTTCTGGGAGCGCCGATAGAATTCTTTGGCTACATCACCCTGCCCGTTCTGTTTTTCCTCGATGACATGAATTACCTTTACGTCTTTATGTTCTTTATCGTTTCGGTTCTCCTTGGCTCATTGAACTCCGTCTTTTCAATATTCGTCAGTGCCTGGCCCGAAAAGACGACGGAAACCAAGACAAATATAAAATCCCTGGTCTACTTCAATAGTATCAAAGAAATTATCATCCTTTCGGTTTTTGGAATCATGGAAAATTTCGGATACCGCCAGATGAACGTATGGTGGCGGATCAAAGGCTGGTTGGATTTTTTCAAAGGAAAAAAGGAATGGGACAAATTTGACAGAATCGGCTTCGAAAGAAAGCCGGCAAAACCGCAAGAGGATACAATCGAAGTTGCTTAGGTTCCTATCTTTTTTTACAATTATATGGGCTATAGTCCCTCTTTTTATGGGCTCATCAGCATTCTCCGCCACCATTTCAGACCGGCTGGCAGAGGCCCGAGATCTGGCTAACCGCAGTAAATTTGAGGAGGCCCTAGAAATTTATGACACGCTGGTCAAACTGGACCCCGAAAATGTCGACGCCCTCAATGGCAAGGCCCGCGTGCTAAGTTGGATGGGCAAATATGATGAGGCCGTCATTGTCTACCAAAAAGCGCTATCCCTGACACCCCATAATTTGGATTCCTTGACCGGGTTGGCGGATGTGTATGCCTGGCAAGGAAATTATGACCGGGCAATTCATTTGCTCATGGGTGCGCTGGATGAATTTCCCGATGAAAGACAACTGCTGATAAGAATTGCCAGGTACCATCTGTGGGCCCAAAAAAAGCGCCAAGCCCGCGACTACGCCGCGAGAGTTCTCAATAAATATCCCGGGGATAAAGACGCCACGGAAATCATCCGGCAAGCCGGCAAAATTTTTGATTCCGAGCAATACAACGGATATACTTATTTGAATATCAACGGCGACATTCCGAACGGTCATAACTTTTACACCGGGCTGAGATACGAGCCCAATGAAAGATACAGATTATTTGGTCAAATTGACTACCTCGAACGATTCAACGAGGTGGACGGCCGGATTTCGGGGGGCGTCTCAGTCAGGTTAAAGGAAAGATGGCGTCTTTCAGGGAATTTCGGTTTTGCCCCGGATGCAAAAGTATACGCCATTGTCGCCGGCAGCGCGGATATTGCCTATTCCTTGATCTCCCCGCTGGTTTTATATGGCGGGGTGAACGCCTCAAAATTTAAGGAAACCGAGCTTTACGGCGTTTCCGTGGCCGGCGAATACTACCCTTTTGGAAATATCTCTATTCTGTCAAGGGTGACCCTTTCGGTAACCGACTTTCACGAAAACCGGCATGGCTGGGACACCGCTCTTTTCCTAAAAGTTACCCGGTTTGTCAGCGACACGGACAACTTTTTTGTCTACTTTGCCTGGGGGGACGAGTCCTACCTGAACTCAACTATTGATCAGATTGGAGATATAGAAGCCAGAACATTCGGATTGGGAGGGACGGTCTTTTTCAAACCCTCGGTTGGAATATTGCCCAGCTTCGAATACCAGGATCGAGATGGGGGGACGCGGTATTTGCAGCTTGGGTTGGAATTGAAATTTCGCTGGTAAGGGCCTAAATGAGCAAAAAGCGCTCATTTAGATGTTATTCGTTATTTGTTATTCGTTATTCGAGTTGGTTGAGTGCGTGATTTTATATTTCGACCATTGGTGATTTGTAAAAACAGATTTAATTGCTTTCAAACCAATAACTTATAACGGATAACGAATAACTCTCTCATGATTTGTGCCCCAGAGCAATGTTGGCACAGCTGCTGTAGGTAAAGCAGGATCCAAACTCATGACGCAGCTTTCCACGCGCCTTCGCAAGTAATTGGGCCCAGACATCGGGACCCAGAATGAATTTAGCATAGCGGCCGCTCGCTGCGATTTCCCTGTCTGCCAGGTAATCTTCCAGTGACAACTGCCAATTCAGCTCGACCATATAAAGCTGCACATCAGTAAAGCCGGCTTCCATCAGAACAGTTCTGACATGCTTCTCATCCTCGAAATGACCTGCGAAGGGCGTAATCTGGCCGACACCTTCTTGAAGCCGCTTCTTTGGTAAGTCCACATGTGACGGGCCGCCTCCTCGAAATGACTCCCCCAGATATGATCGTACCGCTGCGCAATGCCATCGTATGAGCGCCAGATGGAATCTGCTCTTTTCATTAAAATCTCGTTCCTGATGTCGAATTTGAAATAATCTGATGGCCAGTGGCGTTTAAATCACTATTTCCCTTTTTTTTCCAGCACCTGTGACCGCATCTGTCACACACTCTTGATATGATGGATCTAAAAACGTGAAAGGAGCCTAAGAACCATGACAGAAACGATAGACAATTTCCAGACCAAAATCAAAATTGGAGCTGAACAATCCTACAAAAATATGACCATGTTCCCGCTTTTATATGAATGTTCGATCGCCTCTACCCATCTGAACGTGAACGAATTGCCGGCCGATGGGCTTATCGAAAATGACGCATTGGATGGAATCAATTCGGTGCCGAAATCTCGAGTGGTCCAAATATCCGGCGAAAATGATAGGGTTGCGGCTTCAGGTGATTATGTCCAACAATTTGCCAGAGTGGACGGTCAGGTTGGCGCGATTTTCCTTATCAATGGTAAAATGGCCGGCATAGTCTGTCTGGAAGAAACCAAGACATTCGAACTATCTTTTATAAAAATTCTTGAATGCTATGCAAAAAAGGCTGCTGACGAGTTTGATTCGGCGATGAACTTAAGATCATTGAAGTCCGAAGTACTAAATTATCTGAGAACGCCGTGCAATTCCCAGATTGAGATCCAATCGACAACAGGGATCTGACCGATAACGGGTTGACGCATCAGCAACATTTTGACATACTCGGTGCCGCTTAAATCAAACCCCAAACTATTAGCGAGTCACGGAAAAATTTGAAACAAAAATAATGAAACCGATTGGAAGCATCTCAACATATTTTATTGCAAAGGAAATTGATGATGAAATTCGAGGACAAATTTTCATTACCACTTGAATGGATAAATGACGAAACCAAACGAATCGTTGAAAGTTGTCGGGAGATCGTGGAAAAAGAAATCATGCCGATTCGGCAAGAACTCGATGAGGATTGGAAAGATCACAAGATTTACGACAAACTGTTAAAAACGATCATGCTGGATTTTGGTTTGCAGTGCGCACCATGGCCCAAAGACTACGGTGGTTTGGAATCAGATATGATTACCGCTTGCCTGTTAAATGAAGAAATGAGCAGGGGCGATTCCGGCCTGTCTACCGCGGCGGGCTGCATCAATTGGACATTTATGCCCATGTTGGCGCCAAAGCCGAACCCGGTCCTGATCGAGAAATTCGCGCCCCTTGCCTGCCAAACCGATAAGCTGTTTGTCGGATGTGCCGCAATCACTGACGCCAGAAGCGGATCGGATGTCGAAAATATTGATGGAACCCACGGTAAATATATTGCCACAACCGCTGAACTTGATGGTGATGAATGGGTAATCAACGGCCATAAGCTGTGGCCGACGAATTCCGGCGGTCTTGCCGATATGTTCGCTGTCTTTTGTACGACCCACCCCGGGGTGGAGGATGATGAGGCGTTCGCAATAATCTATGTACCCGCCGATACACCGGGTGTCAAACAAGGCGAGCCCTATCAAACGGCAGGTATGTCAGGGGATAAGAACAGCGACATTTGGTTTGACAATGTTCGGGTTCCCAAAGAAAATCGAGCCAACCCCACGCCCGGAGACGATGCCGTCGCCGCCAGAATGTTCATGAATGCCGGCAATATCGGCTCCGCAGCCCACGCCATCGGCATCATGCGCAATTGCTACGAACTGGTGAAGGCGTGGTGCGACACCCGCGAAGTCGGCGGCAAAATTTTGAAAGAGCACAGTATGACCGCATCGGTCCTGGCTGATATTGCCATGATGATTGAAGTCAGCCGATCCGATACTTATATGAAAGCCAGAATGATGACGGCCCCGGATCTCTACGGCATCGACCCGGCGGGTGTCGAATTTTTAGCCAAAACCCGAGCGACCAAACTTTTTGTAACAGATCAAATGACCATCCTTATCAACAAAGCCATGGATTTGATGGGTTCCCACGGCTATGCCCGAGAAGGTCATATCGAGAAGCACTGGAGGGACAGCAAGATAATCAGCCTGTGGATGGGGGGACGTGGTTTAGCGAAATTGGATATCGCCCGCTGGTTTTATGATTGTGAGTCGTTTTAAAGGATCACTTGGACTTCCAGTTATCCGAACCCGATGCTTTTTGGGCGTGAAAGCTCAGAATCTTCTGAGAATATCAACTTAGGAGCAAACAATGAGGTATGCAGAAACCGGCATTAATTTAGAAATCGATTTGACGGTGGGCAATATTGAGCGGGTAGAAACAGACCCTGAAATGACCCGGCTTCATCTGGGGGGCAACGGCAGTGCCGCCAGATTGATATGGGATCGCGTGAGTCCGGAGACCGATGCCTTTTCTCCTGATAATTTGCTCGTATTCAGTGCCGGTCTTTTGGCCGGCACCCCGATACCGGCAGCCAACCGCACGATGGTCGATACCATTTCGCCCCAGACGAACATGTTTTCCAATTCGATCGTTGGCGGTTATATCGGGCCGGAGCTCAAACATGCCGGCTACGATAAGATCGTCCTGCGGGGCAAATCACCGGATTTGGTCTATTTGTGGATCCACAATGACAAAGTGGAAATACGGGACGCCGCTCACCTCAAGGGGAAAGGCGCTCAGCAAACCGCCCATGTTATTAAAGACGAGTTAAACGATCCTGATATTCAAGTGGCTGCAATCGGTCTTGCCGGCGAGAACAGGCTTTACATGGCCACCATAGAGCATTTCAACGGCTCAGCAGCCCGCGGCGTCGGGGTGATTATGGGGGATAAGCGGTTGAAGGCGATCGCAGTGCGCGGCACAAAAGATTTTTACGTTTCCGAACCGGAAGCGCTGTTCAAGGTATGCCTCCAACATTATCAGGATATTCATGAAAGCCCGTTTAACGGGGACCTCATGGCAATCGAATGGAACGATGCATTTCACCATGACAATTTTGCCTGGGGCAATGCGCGCGAACGGAGAAGAGGCTACTGGAGCCAGGAGTTGGAGGAAAGGTGGAAGGCTTATACGCTGAAAATCCGTGACCGGTTGCAAGGCTGCTACAATTGCCCTAAAAACTGCCATCTCGTGGTCAAACCCCCTGGACGGCAAAGGTACATGTTAAAATGCTTCGGAAAAGGCACCTGGCATATGGCGGCTTTTGAAGAGCTTCCGTTTACCTTCGACATACTGGCCCTGAGCCAGGAGTACGGTGTCGATAGCTATGCCGCACCGCAAACCATCGCATTCGCCATCGAACTTTACGAAGCAGGCATACTGACCGACAAGGATCTGCCTCAGTTCCCGGGAAAATCTGCCGACCGGTTTTACTATCTTCTTGAAAAGCTTGTGCGGCGGGAAGGCATCGGGGATGTCCTGGCTAAGGGCGTCTATTGGGCAGCGCGTGAAATCGGCAATGGCGCCGAAGTGTTCGACCATAACACAATGAAGAAATTCGAGCAGATACCGCTCAAGCTGGGAAAAGTGAATTATCCTTATTATCTCATGTATTGCACCAGCGACAAGATGGCGATTAACCAAACCGAAGGTTCTTATCCGCAGGATCCGATTAAAGATCTTGCGGAGAGACAGCAGTTTGTCGACGGATGGACATCGGCACCCGAGCGGTTTAAAAAATTCTTCATGGAATGGGAGCCGCGCCAACACCCATCATTTGAAGCGGCGATCAATATTTGTGATTGGAACGAAACCATGCACTACGTTGACGACGCCCTTGGCATTTGCGCCTTCTGTTCATCATTTAGAGGCCAATTCGGCGGGGGCTCCGCCTACAACATCTACAACGTCCCCACGTTCATCAAATTGGCGACCGGAATCGAAATGGATGCCGATGACCTGTGGCAAGTCGCCCGAAGAAATCGGAACCTCGTGCGGGCCATCAATATGAGCAGAGGATTGAAGAGAGCCGACGAGGCGCCGCCTGAGGATCATTGGGCAAAAAGAGAGCCGGAAAATGAACAGAAGCTTCTCAGCGATTACTACAAATTCAAGGGGTGGACCCACGAAGGCGTCCCCACGAAATTGACATTGGATAAGTTGGGCCTGGATGACGTTGCCGATGAGCTGATCAAGCGGGGGCTCATCAACGGCGATGAAGATATTTGCTACACGGATCAATCCTGCTACTCGGAAGGAAGACCCAAGGATGCGGATGTCAGTTTCCGCAAAGCCGAGCAATTCACGCTGACCGAGTACAATATCAAGAACAAATAGTCCGGGAGGTGAAAAGAGCAATGAGCAAACCGGCCAAGAAAATAATCAAAGAGATAAAAGTAGACCTGAGCAAATGCAACGGGTGTCGCGCCTGTGAGAAAGCCTGTGCCGTATTTCATGCCATACCGAAATACAGCAGCTTCAACCCGGCCCGCTCCCGGATCAAGGTGGTCATCGATGAAAGAAACGATCAATGGGTGCCGATTCGAGCCAGCGGATTTACGGCCGCCGAATGCAGCGGCCGGAACAATTATGTAATCGAAGGCAAGGAGTATTCGACATGCGCTTTTTGTCCGGCTTCCTGTCCATCGAGGGATTGGTTCAAGGAGCCCGATTCGGGGCTGCCGTTAAAATGCGACATGTGTGAGGATGTGCCCCCACTCGAGGAGCCGATGTGTGTTCAGATGTGCGCACGGGATTGCCTGACCTATTCGGAAAAGGAAGTCGAGGTTGGGGAGGAAGAAGTGGTCCGGGGAGAAATGGAAATGGGAGTGGCATCATTGATAAAAAAATATGGTGCCGAAGCGGTGAAAAATGCAGTTAACCGGGCAACGAAGCGGTGATTGATCAGGTCTGAAGAGACGTTATAAGAGGACGGATAAAATTGAAAAAAGAAACAGTTGACGGGCTGCCGGATGACAGCTTCGCGAATGATAAGCGTATCGATGTGTTGATTGTCGGGGGTGGCATCAGCGGCATCCAGGCCGCGCTCGATCTTGCCGAAACGGGTTTCAGGGTTTTCCTGGTGGACAAAGCTCCCGCCATTGGCGGCAAAATGGCCCAACTCGACAAGACCTTTCCCACCAATGACTGCTCCATGTGCATCGAGTCGCCGAAATTCATTGAATGCAGCCGCCATCCCAATATCGAAATCCTGACCCACACCGAAGTCGAGCGTGTGGAAGGAGAGGCCGGTGACTTCACGGTTTCCCTGATTAAAAAACCGCGCTACGTTATCGAGGCGCGTTGCACGGGGTGTACGGCCTGTGTCGAGTACTGCCCGGTAAAAGTCCCGGATCCGTATAACCAGAATCTTTCGCTCAACAAAGCCATTCATATCTATTTTTCCCAGGCGGTTCCGCTGATTACCTACGTGGATCCTGAAACCTGTCTTTATCTGCAAAATGAGCAATGTACGATTTGCCAGGGTGTCTGCAAACATGACGCGATCGATCTCGATCAAAAACCCAAGCGCTTGGAAGTCGAGGTCGGGGCCATCATCCTTGCTCCCGGATACGAGGTGTATGATCCCAAAACCAGGGGCGACTTCGGCTATGGAACCATGCAAAATGTGTTAACCAGCCTGGATTTCGAACGGATCCTGTGCTCCACCGGGCCTTACGACGGGGAGATCCGGCGCCCTTCAGACGGAAAACATCCGCACCGAATCGCCTGGATTCAATGCGTGGGCTCAAGACAGGTCATCGAGGGCGGCAAAAGCTACTGTTCTGCGGTCTGCTGCGCCTATACTCAGAAGCAGGCCATTCTGGCCAAGGATCATCACCCCGACCTGGAGGCGACCATCTTCCATAATGATATTCGCGCCTTTGGCAAGGACTTCGAGCGGTTCTATCAAAGAGCGGAAAACCTCCCCGATGTGAGGTTCATCCGTAGTTACGTCTCCATCGGCCGGGAGATCCCCGAAAGCGGGAATGTCACCATCCGCTATTCCACCTATGATCAGGGCGTCAAGGAAGAAGAATTTGACATGGTGGTGCTTTCCGTCGGTTTGGCTCCACCCGCGGATGCGCTGGACCTGGCGCAAAAATTTGGTATTGAGCTCAATGCGCATCGGTTCTGTATGAACAAATCCACCAACCCCATCGAAACCTCGCGGCCCGGGGTTTTTGTCAGCGGAGCGTTCCAGGGCCCCATCGATATCCCCGAGTCCGTCGTCACGGCCAGCGGCGCCGATGCCTTGTGCAGTCAGCTTCTGGCCTACCGTCGCGGCGATCTGGCCCGGGATCGGGTCTACCCGGCGGAACGTGATGAATCCGATGAAGCGCCGAAGGTCGGCGTATTCGTATGCCATTGCGGCGCGAATATCGGACGGGTCGTGGATGTGCCCGCGGTGGTCGAGTACGCCGCCACCCTGGACAATGTGGTTCATGCCCAGGAAAGCATCTTTGCCTGCTCCACGGACAATGCCCAGGAAATAGCAGATACCATCCGGGAGAAAGGCCTCAACCGGGTGGTGGTTGCGGCATGCACACCCCGAACCCATGAGCCCCTTTTCCGCGATACCTGCCGTGAAGGCGGTATAAACCAGTATTTCTTTGAAATGGCCAACATCCGTGAACATTGTTCATGGGTGCATTCCAAGGAGATTGCCAGGGCGACCCATAAAGCCAAAGATATCGTCCGCATGTCGGTGGCGCGCTCGGCGCGCCTGGAGCCATTGGAGGAATTTGAATTACCGGTCAACAAGGCCTGTCTGGTGGTTGGCGGGGGCATCGCCGGTATGACCAGCTCGCTGAGCCTGGCAGGCCAGGGATTCGAAGTCTACCTGGTGGAGAAGGAGCCGGAGCTGGGTGGAATGGCGCGCAATCTGCACTATACCCTGGAGGACATGGACGTTCAGGAGCATCTTCAGGATGTGATCCGGCAGGTTTACCGGCACCCATCCATTCACGTCTCCCGTGATGCTACCATCCTGGATGTCAAGGGCTACATCGGTAATTTCACCACCAAAATCAGATCCGAGGGCCGGATCAAGGACATTCGCCACGGGGCGGCCATTATCGCTACCGGTGCGCAGGAGTATAAACCCACGGAATATCTTTACGGTAAAAACGAAAATGTGGTTACCGCGGTCGAATTGGAATCACTGATCGTCAACCAGGATGAACGGCTGAACGATTGCGGGAGCCTCGCGATGATCCAATGTGTGGGGTGTCGAAACGAAGTAAGAAATTACTGCAGCCGGGTCTGCTGCAGTCAATCCATCAAGAATGCCCTTGAACTCAAAGCCATCAATCCGGATATGGATATTTACATCCTTTATCGGGATATGCGCAGCTACGGGTTTAAAGAGGATTTCTATCGCGAAGCGGCGGAAAAAGATATTCGATTCGTTCGCTACAGCCGGGACGACCACCCTGAAGTGGAAGCCGTCGAGGCGGATGGCCAAAAGATGCTCAGGATTGCTGTGACCGACCATGTCCTCGGCAAGCGGCTGCTCATCGACGCTGAAATTCTCCAGCTGGCGGCCGCCGTTATTCCGTCGTCGACGAGCACTGAAATTGGCAGATTGTTCAAGGTGGCCTTGAACCCGGACGGCTTTTTTCAGGAGGCCCACGTCAAACTGAAACCGGTCGATTCTACCGTCGATGGTATTTTTCTCTGCGGCTCGGCGCACTACCCCAAGCACATTGACGAAACCATCAGTCAGGCCTATGGGGCCGCCGGCCGCGCGGTAACGGTGCTCATCAAGGACTCGATCACCGCCTCGGGCGCGATCTGCGAGGTCAATGAAAGCGCCTGTGAAACCTGCGGGGCCTGTATTTCACTTTGTACCTATGGCGCCATTGAATTCGCGGATACGCCCAAAGGGAAGAAAGCCACGGTCAATCCGATTCTCTGCAAGGGTGACGGCCTTTGCACCACCCGGTGTCCCACCGGGGCAATCTATCTGAAACACTATACCGACGAGGAGATACTGAGCCAGATCGATGCGGCCTGATGGGAAATGAGCGCGCCTCTCGCTGAGCGGGAGGTTCCAGGAAGCGCTCGGAAAAGATGCAAGACAACTGACGCAACGATTTAAAACCGAAATCCGAAGCACGAAACACGAAACAAATTCGAATGATAAAAATCTCAATGACAAAAACAAATTTCGATCTGATTGAAATATAGGGATAGATGCATGACTGAAAAAAAGGAGCGATGATAAATGGCGACAACGCATGAATTTCGGCCTGAAATATTAGGCTTCCTCTGCAATTGGTGAGGTTATTCCGCCGCGGACCTGGCTGGAGTTTCCAGACTACAATATGCGCCGGATATAAAGATTGTGCGCGTCATGTGTACCGGCAGAGTCGACCTGGCATTTATGCTCCGTGCGTTTTCCAATGGAAAAGACGGGGTGTTCATCGGCGGTTGTTGGCCGGGTGAGTGCCACTACATCACCGAGGGCAACTACCTGGCCTTGAGCCTGATGCATCTGTGCCGGAAACTGCTGACATTGATCGGGCTTAACCCCCGGCGATTGCGGCTGGAATGGATATCCTCGGCCGAAGGCAGCCGCTATGCCGAGGTCATGAATGATTTCTCGCAAACCGTGAAGTCGTTGGGCCCGCTTGGCGAAGGCGAAGGCCTCGACCAAAACGATCTGGCTTTCCGCCTGAAAACCCTCCAGAGCATGATTCCCTATATTAAACTGGTGGAAGACAAGCGTCTGCGGGTACCCATGAAAAGCGTCGAAGCGGTCGAGTCGTTTTATGACAGCGCTGAATTTGACACGATGTTCCGGGAATTGATTGCCGATAAACTGGCCGTTTGTCAAATCATGACCCTGCTGCGGGAAAAACCCCGTTTGACCGGGGAGCTTTCCCAACTGCTGGGCTTGGGTTCATCCGAAATATCCCGCCATGTCAACATGGCCGCCAGGCAGGGGATGTGCCGCTTTGACGAAAGCCGGAATCTCATTGCCGCCGCCTACCATCATGATGCGGACGAAACCGTTGCCGGGGCAGAGGCCGTTGTAAAACCAGCGGCACCGGGCAATGTAAAGATCGATCGGATCGTTGACAAGTATCAGGGCAAGCCGGGAGCGTTGATCCACGTTTTGATGGAGCTCCAGAGTGAAAACCAATGGCTGCCCAAGGAGATCTTGAGCAACATCAGCCGGAAACTGGAAGTTCCCTTGAGCCGTGTGATGCAAATCGCATCTTTTTACAAAACCTTCAGGTTGACACCCAGGGGGCGCCATGAAATCCACGTATGCAATGGCGCATCCTGTCACCTCAGGGGATCGGACCGCCTGCTGGATTCAGTTCAGGAACTGATCGGTATCAGGCCTGGTGAAATGGACGCGGATTCCAAATTCAGCCTGGAGACCGGCAACTGTCAGGGCTGCTGTACGCTGGGACCGGAGATAATCATCGACGGACAGCATCACGGCCGAATTTCACCTGAAAAGGCGCAAGATCTGTTGAAAAGTTATGCGTAATAGGGACGAATTGAGGGATTGGGGAATTGAGGGATTGGGAATTTGAGGGATTGGGGATTTGAGGGATTAAAGGATAGATTCAATAAATTAGATGAGGCAAGATTCCTTCAATCCCTAAATTCCTAAATCCCTAAATCCCTAAATTCCTAAATTCCTGAATTCCTAAATCCCTAAATTCCTAAATGACGAGGTCTGGACTATGCCAAGGATAAATTCACCTGCCGAGTTGGACGCGCTGAAAGATGATATCCTGTCCCGCCAAGATCCTGTAAAGCCGGCGATTGCCATCTGCTCCGGCGCCGGATGCCATGGCTTAGGCAACGGGGGGGTGATGCGGGCTTTCGAAAAAGAAATTGAGAGACATGGCCTGACAGGTACGGTGGACATCAGGGCCACCGGGTGCCACGGCATGTGTGAGCAAGGCCCCAGCGTCGTCATCTTTCCCGAAAAGATCACGTATGTTAAGGTTGCGCCGGAAGATGTTCCGGAAATTGTAAAGCAAACCGTCCAGGGCAAAAAGGTGGTTGAACGCCTGGTCTTCGCGGACCCTGTGAGCGGGGAAAAGGCGGTTCATTTAGACGAGATCCCATTCTACAAACACCAGAGCCGGAATCTGATCGGCAACAACACCCGCATCGATCCCGCAAACATCGATGACTATATCGGGATCGGCGGATATACGGCGCTGTCCAAAGCCCTGTTCGAAATGAAGCCCGAGGACGTGCTGGGTGAAGTCAAAAAGGCCAACCTGCGGGGACGCGGAGGCGGCGGCTTTCCCGCCGGACTGAAATGGGAGACCACCCGCAATGCACGCGAGAAGCAGAAGTATGTCATCGTCAACGGCCACGAGGGCGAGCCCGGGGCATTCATGGACCGGGCCATTTTCACGGGAAATCCGCACCTGGTATTGGAAGGGCTGATCATCGGCGCGTATGCCATCGGCGCCCGGCAGGGCTTTATCTATACCCGGCACGACTCGACGATATTGAAACGGAACATCGGCCGCGCCCTCGAGCAGGCACGGGAGTGCGGGCTGCTGGGCAACAACATCTTAGGTTCGGGATTTAACTTTGATGTCGAGGTCCATTTTGATGTGGGCATTTTCGTCTCCGGTGAATCCAGCGCTTTGATGCGGTCCATCGAAGGCCGGAACCCGGAGCCGCGACCTAAGTACATCCGCACCTCGGTAAGCGGTATCTGGGACAAGCCCAGTAACCTGAACAACGTGGAAACCTGGGCCAATGTTCCGCAGATTATTGAAAAGGGTGCCGACTGGTATGCGGAGATCGGTACGGAGCGCAGCAAAGGCACCAAAATGATCTCCCTGTCCGGCAATGTGGTCAACTCCGGGGTGGTGGAAGTGCCCTTTGGAATCACCCTCAAAAAAATCGTCTATGATATCGGCGGCGGTGTGCCCAACGGCAAAAACCTCAAAGCCATCCATTTTGGCGGCGCCATGGGCGGTTCGATCCCCGCAAGCCTTATCGATACGCCCCTTGATTTCGATGTCCTCGGCCAACTGGGCGCCCCCCTGGGGGCCGGTGCCCTGATGGTCATGGATGAGGACACCAACATGGTCGATGCAACCCGGTTTTTCCTCAATTTCCTGACCAATGAATCATGCGGCAAATGCGTGCCCTGCCGGGAAGGCATCCGGCAGCTGCTCACCATCCTTGGCGAAATGTGTGAGGGTCAAGGTAAAGCGGGCGACATCGAGACCATGCAGGAGATTGCCGAAGTGATGAGCGCCGCATCCTTGTGCGCTCTGGGAAAAACCGCGACCGATCCGCTCAAGGCGACGCTGCGGTATTTTAGGGAGGAGTATGAGGCGGCCATCAAATAGTGATTCGGCTTTGTCATATTATATCCACAAGTTATTCTTAATTAATTTCAATAAGTTATAGCGTAGAGATAGTAAATGAACTAAAATTCAAAATGAACTAAAATGAGCTAAAATTGCAGTATTCTGTCAATTTTATAGAAACGGATAGAGAATGCGAAGCGTTTCCATTAACCAATAACGAATAACTAATAACAAGCAATTGGTTTTTAGCGAGTGAAGCTTGATGACTGATATTACGTTGAACATCGATGGCGTGGAAGTGAAGGCAAACGAAGGTATGACCGTGCTCGAGGCGGCCCGCAGTGCCGATATTTTTATCCCCACCTTGTGCCACAACGAAATTCTGGAGCCCTACGGCGGATGCCGCCTGTGCACCGTGGAAGCTGAAACACGCGGCCGGACTAAACTTGTGGCGGCATGTCTTTTTCCGGTCCAGGCGGATCTGATCGTCCGGACCCGATCGGAAATGGTTGATAAAACCCGTAAACTGATCTTGGAGTTCCTGCTGGCCCATGCACCGGATTCCGAGCAGATGAAAGAGCTGGCGGCAGTGTATGGTGCGGACGGGGATCGGTTCCCCAAGTCATCCTTATTTTGCATACTCTGCGGACTTTGTGTCAGATATTGTGCCGAGGTCAAAAAGAAAAACGTCATCGCGTTTGTCGACAACGGTGCAAAAAGGGAAATCAACTTCATCCCGGAGTTGGCTGCCAGGGAATGCTGGGACTGCAAAGAATGCTATCCGCTATGCCCCACGTCCTATTTGCAGGCGGCTTACCACCTGACCCATGCAATGGCATTTCCCTCACTTCAGCTTGAAAGAAGTCCCAGAGCAGGAGGTAACGGCCTTATCAAATAAGTGAATTTCAGCCGCGACCGTAACATGCAGCAAGCTACGGGGAATTAAACCCGGCAGATTTCGCAGTCTAAGCCTCGCATTCATTATAATCTGCGAAATCTGTGGATTAAAAAAACTTCGAGCCTATCTACCAAAGTAAGGCAGTCTCAGTTAAGCTAAATTTGGGTTTCATTTGTAGGTTGGGTTGAGATCCCGCCAGGTTTCGTTGGGTTTCGTTCCTCTACCCAACCTACTATCTACTGCCTGATAGCGCAATTTCGACGGCTGGATCGAAACCCAACGCCTTGAAATCGACCAAATCGACTTCATCCGTAACTTTGTATATAAGCCCGAAAAACTTTTAAAATACGATAGAGCGTAGCGATTTCCTTAAATATTCAATTTTCAATCTTAAATCTTAAATGCTAGTCGGGGGAGGAATCTGTATGACCATTCTTTTTTCAGTGCGCGATATCGCCGAGGCGGCCGTCGAAAAGGAGAAAAGGCGCCGGGCCTTTTTTGCAAAGGTCTGTGAGTTAAGCACGGACCAGACGATGAAGGATCTTTTTAAATTCCTCACCGATGAGGAAGATAAACATGTGGCCACTTTCACGCAGCTTCGGGACAGTTTGCCGCAGGAGACCCGTCCGGAAGAGTACGATGAGGAGATGGACGCCTACATGGACTCGGTCATTGACGACCGCCTTTATTCAAAGGTCGATTCCGCGGAATTCGTGGAAAAAGCCATCAGTTCCAAGAACGTTTTTCAATTGGCCATCGGGTTTGAAAAGGACGCGATCCTTTACTTTAGAGAATTCCTGCCGTTTTTATCTGACGCGGACCGGAAAATAGTTGCCGGCTTGATCGAAGAGGAAAAAGGGCATATTCGCAAACTCGCTGAGGTTCAGAAGCAAATGGATGAATCGTTAACCTGAAATGGCGAGTATTTCCCAATGACCGAAATCACGGTTAACTTCTAGTGGGCTCATATCTCCCAATACCGATCTGCGCTGATTGAGGTAACTCGTCGCCCAAAAAAATATAACTAATCAGGTGAACACGGTTGGTTGTATTCTTCAGTTTGAATACATGTGACGCACCCGTGGACAAGTAGTCTTAAATATCAAAAAGGCTTTTTGCATTTTTATATAAAAACAAATCCCTGACTTCTTGGCTTAGTTCAAGCCCGTCAAGATCTTCGAGACATTTTGCCGGGGTAATCATCGGATAATTGGTACCGAAAAGGACTTTTTTCTTACCATTAGTTTTCATGTATTGTATCAATTCCACCGGAAACCGTTTAGCAGTATAGGCTGAGGTATCAATAAACACGTTGGGATGTTTAGTGGCAACGGCAATCATTTCCAGGGTCCAGGGATATCCGATATGACCGCACACCATTCTAAGTTCCGGGAAATCCAATGCGACCTGATCGATATAGGGAATAGGACGCCCTGGTTCCGAAGGGCAAAGGGGCCCGGTGTGACCAACCTGCAGGCATACAGGGATGTTTTGTTCAATACATTCGGCAAATACAGGATAGTACCTTCGGTCGGTAGGCACCAGATCCCAGAGCCACTGAACAATGCGGATGCCCTTAAATCCCAGCTTATTTACACACCGTCTTACTTCCCGGACTGCGTCCATGGGTTTGTGCAGATTGACCGAGCCGACTCCTAAAAAACGGTCTGGAAAGCGCTCTACCGATGATGCCACCTCGTCGTTTGAAATCAGTTCTCCACCAGGGCCCCACCAAGCGCTAATCAACCCCTTCCGCACCCGGCCTTCATCCATGGCACTCAAAGTAATCTCCACCGGTATTTCTTCAGTTACCTTGTCAATTCCCATCCATCGTCTGAGAGATGCAAACATTTCATGATTGATAAAATCCGGGGTCGGGTGTTGCATCCATACATCAATGATTTTATGTTCTTTGCTCATTTGCTTTCCTTTCTGGTGAAATTCACCGACCCGACTATTGCCAAGATCATAAAATTCTTAAATAAAGTACAATGATTCCCTTAATCAATATCAGCGGAATAAACATGGCCCGAATCAAAGCGATAAAGGAATAATCAGGTGAGCTTTCCTTGTATGACATTATCGAAACAGATACAATGGTTGAATGCTATATGAAATCTGATCCCACTTTTTTTGTCGCAGAAAACCTGGTTCTATGGGCTCGGATTCTTTACTCGTGCCGCCGACAATCAGTTTGATGCCCTGATTGCCGGTATACTTAAAAATTTTTCATCTAAGATCGTGACGCGCCGCCCTCCGTTGACATGAGCATGCGGGCGGTTCGACGCTATTACAAAAATCGGGATAGCTGTTTAACTGTTTTGACGACATTTTCACGGCTCAATCCCATTTTTCTTCTCAAGAGCTTCTGCGGACCGTGTTCCACAAAGGCATCGGGCACACCCATGCAGTGAATTCTAACGTTTTGCCGGCTGTGCTGAAGTGATTCAAGAACCGCGCAGCCAAATCCGCCCGGCAGAACATTTTCTTCGATCGTGACGATCAGACGGCATTGCTGTGCCAGCTGCCGGATGGTCTCATCATCAATTGGTTTGATAAAGCGACCATTCACGGCGCCGCAGTTTAATCCCTCGGCAGAAAGCCGGGCAGCAGCCTCGCTCGCGGTGGAGACCATCGACCCGATTCCTATAATGGCGACATCGTTGCCGGGCAACACAATTTCGGCTTTGCCGACCGGTATTTCGCACAGCTGTCGATCCAGCGCGACGCCCTCTCCCGCCCCGCGCGGGTAGCGGATTGCCACCGGCCGAGATAAACGTATGGCCGTATAGAGCATATGTTGCAGTTCATTTTCATCTTTGGGTGCCATCAAGATGAGATTGGGCATGCTTCGCAGGTAGGAAAGATCAAAAAGGCCGTGGTGGGTGGGGCCGTCTTCGCCGACCAGGCCCGCCCGATCAAGCATAAACACCACGGGCAGGTTTTGCAGGCAAACATCATGAAGTACCTGATCATAGGCCCGCTGCAGAAAAGTCGAATAAATTGCCACAACCGGCCGCAATCCCTCAGCCGCCATGCCCGCCGCAAAAGTCACCGCATGAGGTTCCGCAATCCCTACATCATAAAAACGATCGGGAAGTTCTCGGCGAAAGACGTCCAGCCCCGTGCCGGTCGCCATGCCCGCCGTAATGGCCACCACCCGTGAGTCCCGGACCGCTATGCGGGTCAACGCGTCGCCGAAAACCGCGGTGTAGGATCTTTTTGAATTCGTTTTTGCCGGCTTGCCGCTCGGCGGATCAAAGGCCTCGACGCCATGAAACCGGGTGGGCCGGGCCTCGGCCGGCGGATAGCCTTGGCCCTTTTTGGTAAGAACATGCAGCATCACCGGACCGCCCATTTTTTTAATTTTTTGCAGATGCTTCACCAGATGCTCGATGTGATGACCGGCACAGGGTCCAAAATAGCGAAATCCCAAATCCGCGAAGATCCCACCGGGATCCGATATGCTGCTTATGGGCTCGACCGCTTTGTCGACGGTGCTGCGGTCGGGATCACTCCTTGACTGCAATTCATCCGGGATCAGGCGTAATTTCTCGCTGTAAGGATGATCAGCGTCCCCGGCAGCCAGGCGCGCGAGATATGATGAAAGTGCCCCGACATTGGCAGAGATCGACATCTGGTTATCATTTAAGATGACGATCAAATCCCTTTGCAGCGCGCCGGCATTGTTCAAGCCTTCAAAGGCCATGCCCGACATCAGGGCGCCATCGCCGATTACAGCGACAACCCGGTTGCGGTTGCCATTGAGGCGGCAAGCCTCGAGTACGCCGCAGGCAGCGGATACGGACGTACTGCTGTGCCCGGCTCCAAAGACGTCGTAACGGCTTTCCGCCGGCTTCGGGAAACCGCTGATTCCGCCAATTTGACGCAGGGTGCCAAACCGGTCCTTTCTTGCCGTCAGGATCTTATGGGTATAAGCCTGGTGCCCGACGTCCCAGATGAGTTTGTCGGCCGGTGTGTCAAAGACATAATGCAAGGCAATGGCAAGCTCAACCGTTCCCAGGTTGGACGCCAGATGTCCGCCGGTTTTTGAAACGGTCTCGATGATCAATTGACGGATTTCAGCCGCCAGAATCGGCAGTTGATGAATCCGCAATTGTTTCAGGTCGCAGGGGGTACGGATCTGATCGAGTAGCGACTCGCCGCAGTTATGGGCCTCGTCTTCTTTCTCTTCGGTTTGAAGTTCAAGCATCGGATTCGGCGTGAATACCAATGGCGGCAGGCGCATTGACTTCGTATTTTCTTGCAGTTCCAACATGTCGACTTCTCCTTTCTATAAAATTTCTATTTCTTCAGAGGCACTGCTTCTGGCCATGGGCATCCAGTCTGATCGGCAAAGAAACTTCAAAAAGCAAATTTTAGATTTTGGAATACGGATTTTGGATTTAAGGTATTCTGTCCATTTTAAAACGACTGAGCGACGTGTGGGGTCGTAGCTCGAAGAGCGAAGCCCCAAGCGATTCCACCATTCGTCATTCGACATTCGTCATTTCAGACGCTTTGATGGCATCGGATATCACTTCTATTGGAATCCGTTGCCCATTGCGGCAATGCCTCGGTTTCCGGCTTGCCGGATCGGTAAGACAAGGCTTTGGCAAACCTGGCAATCGGCCCCATTAGCCCCAGCCGGCCGACCATTGAAAATACCTTCCCATACTTGCGATAGCAAAGATTAAACATCAGGTACGCCGCCCGCTGGCTGCCGGATGCAGGCATTCTTTGTAAAATGCGCCGCCAGGAATAAAATTGCGAGTATATCCACCGGTAGCCGTTGAGCAGTTGCTCGGGAGTCAACCGTTTTGGCCGAAATACGACGTGCGAGGTGTTATAACGCCGAAGATCAAAATCGATAATACGATTTTGCTCCAGCAACCGCTTATAAAGCCGCGTTCCGGGATAGGGAGTGAGGATGTGGGCAGTCATCGACGCTACTTTTTGTGCCACCAGCCAGTCCAGGGTATTGGCAAATACTTCCGGACCATCATGGTCAAAGCCGAAGACCAGGCTCGCATTCACCATCATCCCGCGCTCGTGAATTTTGCGTATCGTCCGCTCGTATTCTCTGACCCTGTTTTGTTTCTTGCTGCAATTCAGGAGGTTTTCGTCGTTGAGGGTCTCGAATCCAATGAACAAGCTCTTACAGCCACTGTCGGCCATCAAATCCAGAATGTCATCGTGTTGACCGACGTCCACCGATACCGCTGTGTGCCAGGTTAATCCCTCCGGCATATAGTGTTTTAAAAAATGGCGCGCACTTTGCGGGTCGCCGATAAAATTGTCGTCGATAAACATAACCTGACGCGATTTCAACGATTCAATTTCAGCCAGGATGTTTGTTAACGGCTTCATGCGATGCCCGCGCGGGACGTTGGGGGAACTGTTATAACAAAAGTCACAATTCCAGGGACACCCGCGACCGGCACACAACGTGTTCGTGTACAGATAGTTCTTGCCTTTGATTAGATCCCAGCGCGGAATGGGAGATTTCGCCAAGTCGGTTTTACGCGCCACGCGGTAAACTGGTTTCGGGATCCCGGTTTCAAAATCCTCCAGCAGCGCACCCCACAATTCCTCCGCATCACCAATGACGACCGAATCCGCATGTTTGAGGGCTTCCGCCGGACAGGCGGTGGGATGGATGCCCCCCAGGACGACCGGGATGCCACGCCGGCGATAGTGCCGCGCGATCTCATAGGAGCGGACGGCGGTGTCTGCTTTAACGGTGATGCCAACCAGATCCGGCGAATCCTTAAGATGCAGCCGTTCCACATTTTCATCCTCCACGGTTACCCGGTGCCGAGCCGGTGTCAATGCTCCCAGAACCAGCAGCGCCAGAGGGGGCGCCATATGCCGCTTGAAGTGAGAATCCATGGGTCGCAACGTAACCCGCGGTGAAATAAGTTTGATCCACATTGATAGCCTCCTTGTAATTTTCCAGTGTCCGACTGAAATGGTTAACGCAATTTAATTGAATTTTTTTGATCCAGAAAGTACTTTGTAATACAAAGTAAAAATGCCAAAAAAAAGCGAGTGGTATTGGCCACCGCCCACCGGCCCTATGCCGGATGCGATTCGATGCGCGGTCCTATCGATCTAGATATCTTCGCTGCTTTGTTCGATGATCTCCTTTAACAGCATGAGATATTTCTGATAAGCCATGCGCCCCTTTTTGGTGAGCCGCATGGCGGTATAGGGTCGGCGTCCCTTGAAAGTTTTTTCGATTTTTATATAACCGCTGTCTTCCAGTTTCCTGGCATGCGTGCTGAGGTTCCCATCAGTGAGCGCCAGCGTCTGTTTGATATCGTTGAAACTCATTTCCTGAACCAGGGCAAGGGTCGATACGATTGAAAGCCTGACCCTTTCATGGATAACCGGATCGATATGGTCGGGTGTAATCGGTGCGCTCATGGTTCCTGGCCGTGCTTGATTCTGCTGAGAACGGTTAAGCCGAATACAATGTGCAGAAGCCCGAAAGATAGGGCAACAAGCAGCAATCCATACTCGGCAAAGAAAAGGAGCCCGGCCGCACCCATGACGATGAAACTGAGGCCGAGTAGACGCGGCAGCCGGACGGAAAACAATCCAGCCGCATACACGCCGGTTCCATAACACATCATCCAGATTGGCGCGATATAGCGGACATACCGCCCGGCCGTTTCAGAATCCGCATCGATGAAAAGCTGCAAGGTTAAAACCATGGCGATCAAGATGTTGGGCGTCAAGGCGAAAGCAGATAACTTGCCGGGACGCCCGTACAGTGCGACGCCCTTGCGCCGTGCATCTCGATTGGCAAAAAACATCTGCTGCCCGATTGCCGCGGCTCCGATCGCCGTCCACATCGCCACAAAAACGACCCGATCGCCCGTCGAGCAGCTCATCAACTGAGCAAAATCAACCGACCGAATCATCAGAAAGCTGACGGCGCATCCGACAAATACAAGCGCACCGCCGACAATAGCTGCCGGTCCCGGCAGCAGGGTATATAAAGTGGTGGTCTCGGCGATCCGCTGTATTTCAGCCAAACGGTCTAAAGCAGCTTTTGGTTTCATTATCGATTCTCCAGTTCAAATTACTTTGTATTACAAAGTAATGATATTTTATTGTAACTGGAGTGTCAAGCAAAAACTCGCTCTACGGAAAAAAGGATTGATATTATTCCTTATAATTGCGCCTCAAACGCAACAGATTATCTTTAATTTCCGCTGAAGTCGCAAAATTCAACTCCAGGGTAATGTGCTGGTAAGCAGCATTGATGGGGATATCGAGGTTTGCATCATCTTCATAAAAATGATCCATTCGCTCTTCTATTTCGGTAATCCCCTGGTGGGTAAAGAGAAGCCGGTTGCGATCGAAGATACCCGATTCCTGCATTTCTTTCATTAGATCTGAGCTTATCCTCAAATCTTCCTTGATCTGGTTAAGGCACAGCAATATCCCCTCATGAATTCCAGTCAAATGACTGATTTTCTGGGTCCCGCTCAACAATTTCCACATACGACCGTTAAAAACATCGGCGGTGGTATATGGAGACGAACCGGCCACCAATTGAGTGCCGCCCAACAACAGAATGATAATAAATATTGGCTTTAGCGTCATTTTAGGGTTGGATTGTTAAATCAGCCGCTAATACGGAGGCGTGGAGCTCGACTTTTAGCAGCATTTTTAATCCTTTGATTCATCTCATCAGTTCTGACGATACGTCTATCTGCTG